>Ga0194047_10000972_pt1 | contig 18207 bp, 16 predicted proteins | sample JunL225m_MetaG_2_FD_160070 | JGI IMG/M metagenome (GOLD analysis project Ga0194047, IMG submission 160070) | Anoxic zone freshwater microbial communities from boreal shield lake in IISD Experimental Lakes Area, Ontario, Canada - Jun2016-L221-5m | ecosystem: Environmental > Aquatic > Freshwater... | reverse complement strand
CATCTACTCCCTTTAAAGTTCCAAGGATGTCATAGTAATTAGATGCAGGTGCATTTTTAATGGTTGAATTACTAATTCTTTCAATTGATACTGGAGATTCTAAAATTCTTTCAGATGTTCTTGATGCAGATACTACTACTTCTGAACCTAGTACATAAGCAGGAGTAAGACTCACATTCACTTTATTGGAAGCATCTACTACCACTTCTTTATTTGCAAATCCTACCGAAGCAAATACCAAAGTGTAAGGTGCTTTTTGAGAAACTGCTAATTTAAAATTACCTTTATTATCAGTAAAAGTTCCTTGATTAGACCCCTTTAAGGTAACAGAAACAGAAGCCAAAGCTTCTGACGAGCTTGAATTTTTAACGGTACCAGTTACAGTACTTGCATTTTGAGCTTTTGCACTCATTACCAATGTGGTAGTTAAGAACAGAATGGCAAAATGTCTTAAAAATCTTTTCATAAATTATTGTTTTAAGTTGAATTATTGGTACAAATTAACATATTGTAAGCATTTTAGAAAAAATTATCATTTGTATCTTTAAAAATATAATTTTACAACATGAATCAGCCTCCCTTTCCCCATCAAATAAACGAGTACCATGGCAAAGTAAGAGATGTCTATTACATTGATAATGAATTACTTGTAATGATTGCCAGTGATAGAATTTCCGCTTTTGACGTAATTTTGCCCAATCCCATCCCTTTTAAAGGACAGGTCTTAAATCAGATTGCCGCCTATATGCTGGGCGCCACCAAGGATATTTGTCCCAATTGGTTGCTTTCAACCCCTGCTCCCAATGTGGCCATTGGCAAAAAATGTACCCCTTTTAAAATTGAAATGGTGGTTCGTGGAAACTTAGTGGGTCATGCCTGGAGAACCTATCAAACTGGGGGACGTCGTTTGTGTGGAGTTACACTTCCTGAAGGATTAAATGAAAATGATTATTTCCCAACACCCATTATAACACCTTCTACCAAAGCAAGTGAAGGTCATGATGAAGATATTTCTAAAGAAGAAATCATTGCTCAAGGATTAGCCAGTGCAGCAGATTGGGCCGTATTAGAAAAATATGCTTTGGCTTTGTTTCAAAGAGGAAAAGAAATTGCAGCCAATCGTGGCTTGATATTGGTAGATACCAAATATGAATTTGGAAAAATGGGTGATACGATTTATTTGATGGACGAAATTCACACACCCGATTCGTCTCGCTATTTTTATGCAGATGGATTTGAAGCAAGACAAGCCAAAAAAGAAAAACAAAAACAATTAAGCAAGGAGTTTGTAAGAGAATGGTTGATTGCCAATAATTTTATGGGCAAAGAAGGTCAAACGGTTCCAGCCATGTCGGCCGAATGGATTGATACCATTTCTAAAAGATACATTGAATTGTATGAGCAGGTGATTGGCGAAAAATTTGTACCACAAAAATTATCAGACGAAGCAACCTACCAAATTATTTGCGCTGCATTAGAGGAACTTAGTTAATTGAAGTTTAAAATATTTCACTAAATATCTATCCCCAATCTTGGTCTTAAGCGTTGTTTGCTTTTGTTGAAAATTTGTTGGCCTTTGTCAATGCCTTTTCTTAATTCAATTTGCTTCTCTATGGGCAAATGCACAATATCAGTACAGGCCTGTGTACAGCACCCTGCATAAGTTTCAGCACAGGTAGTACATTGTATAAACAACAAATGACAGCCGTCATTTTTACAATTGGTATGCGTATCACAAGGCATGCCACATTGATGACATTTAGCAATAATGTCTTCGGTAATTTTTTCGCCTAATCGGTCATCAAATACAAAATTCTTTCCTTTGAATTTACTTGACAAACCTGCTTCTTTAATTTGGTTGGCATAATTGATAATGCCCCCTTCTAAATGAAATACATTTTTAAAACCTTCATGCAACATATAAGCACTAGCTTTTTCACAACGAATGCCTCCCGTGCAGTACATAATAATATTTTTATCCTTTTGCTCTTTCATCATTTCAGCTGCCATGGGCAGTTGTTCTCTAAAAGTATCAGAAGGAATTTCAATAGCATGGTCAAAGTGCCCCACTTCGTATTCGTAATGATTCCGCATGTCAATGACAATGGTATCTTTATTTTCTAACAAGGCATTCATCTGTTGGGCATTCACATACTTGCCTTTGTTCTCCATACTAAAACCGGGATCCTCAATACCGTCGGCAACAATTTTCTCTCGCGTTTTAATTCTTAACACCCAAAAACTTTTTCCATTGTCATGCACAGCGATATTTAAACGCAAGCCTTCTAATCCAGCAATGGAATACAAATACGTTTTAAAATTTTCAAATAAATGAGTGGGTACACTGGCCTGCGCATTGATGCCTTCTTTGGCCACATAAATACGACCAAATACTTGCAAATCATGGAATCCCTTATAGAGTGCATCTCTAAAAACTGCCGGATTTTGAATGGGGAAATACTGATAAAAACTAAGGGTAATACGAGGAAAAGTTTCCTGGTATAATTTTTCTTTCAACTCCTTATTGGAGATTCGATTGTGCAATACAGACATAAAATTAAATTTAGACATCTAGGATGTTCCGGTTAATGGACCCAATTACAGGTTGGGCAAATTCAACACAAAGTTAAGCCTTATTTTCTATTTCATTTTTATAAAGGAACCCGTTAAGGAAGCTAGCCCCCCCAATAATGCACCTACAAAACTCGTAAGAACAAGGAGACTGATATAAGAACCCTTTAGAGGCAATATGGTAGCCACTTTTGTAGATAAAATATGATGGTTCCCTTGATCTATACCAATGGCCAGACCTGCCCATAAAAGCCCTATGGATAAGAAACCGATTAAAAAAGAATGAAATGATTTTTGAGGAACCACTATTGCTACTATCAAATTGGTGACTACAAAACTCCACCAAGGTAAATTTCCATAAATACCCACTGCATAAGCAAGCAAGGCACACAATAGAATACTGATAATTATTTTCATTGAATGTATTTTAACTTAATTATAATTTATATTTTAGGAAGCGGTCTTGAATTGAATATGCCATTTGGTTCTTTCATTTTTTATCAAGTTTTCCTTAGACAAAAACAACAAACGATAATATTTTCCTGCCGCCCAGTAATCCACAAAACTGTCATAATAGGGACTTCCAGGATTACCGCTTTGTCCACCTGGATACAATCCATAGGCTTCTATTTCGTCTGTTAAGTGAACAATCATTCTCCAACTAGGTCCATGATTTTCAGTAGTAGCATTAATGATATTCATTCCTCCTCCAATGGGCAAATTCATTCTACTCAAAGCCGGGATTTTAGTTAAATGCAATACCCTGGTTGCTTTAAATAAAGCCCATTCCAATTTATTTTCTTTTTCCAATTCCAATAATTTCAATGTTGCGTTTTCAACCCCCAAGGTTACTTGGTCTTTAAAATTTTCTACTTTATCCTTGGTACGAATGTCATCGGCTATGGACCAATTGGAATCTTTTAACATTTGATCTAGCAAAACAAAATCATCGGGCTTGGTCAATGCCAAATCAGACCCAGCTAATTCATCCCCCCAAACGGCTTGTGCTACACTGTCCCAAATTATTTTAAAAACAGTAATGCCTTTTGCATGTTCTTCATTCACCAAATTCCAATTCGTCATTTCGGCGACCATTCTTTTCGCATCTGGACTTAATTTATCTAACTGTACATATTTCATTAAAGCAGGACGAGCAGTTGCAGCAAAAACATTGTCATTGTTGGTTTGCAAAGCCTGCATATCCTGAGCGGTAATTTGATTCATGTTAGCCAAATGCTTGTTTACACTTATTCCACGATACAAAGGAAAGTAACTAGCCGTACCTAAATAATAAGGATAAGAAGCATCCGTAGGTTTTTGATTGGCACTGCTTACAAAACCTCGAATAGGATTTTTAATGGTAGGATTTTCATTATTGGGAATGATGCCTTGCCAATCATAAGTACTGTCTTGACCTGGCATGATAAAATCACCTTGACGTTCCCATCTGGCTACAAAAGCCCCCTGTTGTTTGATGGCAATGTCTCCTGATTTAGTGGCTAAAACAAAATTCTGGCCAGGACAGGTCCACAAAGAAATAGCATGAATATAATCGTCATAATTTTTGGCACGATTCAATTGATAAAAAGCTTCTACTCCAGAAGAGGGCGTAAAAGCAGTCCATTTTACAGCCAAGTTGCGACCCTTGGATTGCGGATTTTGATAATGGGCATCAAACATAGCAGGACCCCAATACGTCATCGCAATTTCTTCCACTACATCGGCACTGTCTTTCACTTTTATTACTTCTTTTCTTTTGGTCACCGATTTCCATTCGCCATTGAACCAATATTCATTTTGTGAGCTGTCCTTAAATTTCAATTCATAATAATCCAATACATCCCTACCTGCATTGGTCACACCCCAAGCCAAACTATCATTGAATCCTATAATCACAGCAGGAGAACCAGGGAAACTAGCCCCATAGGTACTGTGTGTGGGAGTTGTAATTTGTACTTCGTACCAAAGAGATGGAAGATTTAAACCCAAATGAGGATCGCTACATAATATAGGACGACCCGATTTTGTTTTACTACCAGCTACTGCCCAGTTATTACTACCATTGTTTTTATCGGGCGCTTCTGGACTCGGTTGTGTCTGATAAGCCAATGTATTTTTATGCATTAAATAATTAGTATCCGAATTGGCAGGTTTAATAGGAACAATCGATGGCTTTTGATAGACGGTCCCTTTAGGAATAATTGGATCTAGAGAATCTTGCGTATTGGTATATAACTTATTAAATAAATCATACCCTAAAAAATCACGGGTATTGGTCAATTGTAAATCTAATGCTGCCGAACGGCCTGTTAAATCATAAGACATAAACATTAAAAATAGGTAGGTCTTCTTAGGGGTCCACAATTCAGGCTCATAATTCATTAATTTAAATTCAAAAGGCAAGTCTTCTGGAGCCAATTGTTTCATATAAGCATTCACCCCTGCTGTATATGCATCCACTGTTGCTTTCATAACAGGATTGGTCTCATTAATTTTAACTTCTGTTTGTTCTGCACCATACACCATGCCCAATCTTCTAAAAAAACGATCAATGGATAATTTATCTGCACCAGCAATTTCACTTAAGCGACCCGATGCTACCCTGGTTTGAAAATCCATTTGCCACAATCTAAATTTGGCGTGCAAATAGCCCTGAACGAAATAAGCATCTTCGTCATGGTCTGCATAAATATGAGGTACCAAACGATCGTCTATATAAACATCTACATTGCCTTTTAATTCACCTGCCACTAAATTGGCGTCAAAATTGGTATTAATTTTTTCTGCATTTTTCCAAAAGCCATGTTGGGGCGATAAGAAATAACCCAATTTTGGTGATTTGGTGGGGCCAATGGATAACTGTGTATTTAATAGAGAAACGAGTCCAATAGTCACTACAGCAGAAGCTAGAAAAGGCAATAAACGCATAACAAATATTTAGACGCCTAAATTAAGAATTTATTTGCCAATTTGTTGATTAAAAAACTGAAGTTGGTCATTCAATGCTAAATAAGGATACAGATTCAATAAGTGCTCCGTTTTAGTGACACAATTTTGTAAAAATGCTTGGTGCTGACTCGACCCAGTAAAAAATGGTTTATGCTGCATGGCCAATTGTAATGCTGCTACTTGCTTCATGATGGTTTGGGTTTCTTCATTCATATAGGTTTCCACCAGCTTTTCCCAAACATAATTAGAAGCTGCATAATTCGGATGAACCATATCTTCCGAATAGAAACGGTAATCCCTCAAATCATCCATAATGTATTCATAGGAAGGGAAATATTCGATGTTGTCATGCATGTCTATTAGTTCATGAACCGCATGAATTAATACGGCTTTACTACGGTTGTTTTCTACCAGGCCCTCTCTTAAATGGCGCACAGGACTGATGGTAAATACAATATGCAAGTGAGGATTGAATGCAAGCAATTGATGCACTAAATTTTTTAACAATGTAATAAGCTCAATGGGCTGCATCAATCTTTTATTGAACCAATGGGCTGGCGCCTTATGATTGTTAGCAACCACCTGACCAACTGTGAAATTGGATTCATTATTTAATTGATATACCCAGGCAGACCCCAGTGTAATAACCATGTGATCGGCTGTTTTTAAAAAGGCATGCGCTTGGTCAATGGAATCATTTATTTTTCCCAAAGCTTCTTTTGGAGTAATTCCTGAAAAACGACTGTGGTGATTCCAACTGTTCCAAACATCATTGAGCAAAAACAAATCGGCTTCCTGGTAAGTTTTATTTTGAATACAATCTATTAAAGAATGGGCAACGCTGATAGGGTTAAATAAAATACCATGTGGGTTTTCCAACACCTGAAACAAATGACTGGATAATTTAGAACCAATATTCTCCGAGAAGCAAGACCCAATAAGCAAGGACTTATCTCGATACCCCATAGGATAAGCAGATTTTTTTGCAGCAAGTGTTAATTTAAATTTGAGTTGGCTCATACAAAGGCCTAATTTATTTCTTTACTGGGAACATTCTTTGTTTCATGGCCTCATACAAAATAATACCAGCTGCGACAGAAACATTAAAGGAATCAAAATTAGAGGCCATCGGTATTTTGAAAAAATAATCAGCTGCTTTTGCCAAATAAGGTTGTACCCCTCTTCCTTCATCCCCCATAATAATACAAGCTGGTAAGCAAAGGTCTAATTCATGAATATTTTTTTCGGCGCGCATTTCACTGGTAAAAACCTGTATGCCGTTTAAATGCAACAAGTCCACCGCCTTTAATAGACTTCCCACTCTTACAATATGTATGTGCTCTAAGGCACCTGCACTACTTTTAAATGCTTCTTCATTTAAAGCCCCCACTCCTTTGTCAGGAATAATTAAGGCTTGTGCTCCACAACAATGAATGCTTCTTCCTATAGCACCAATATTTCTTACATCAGTTACCCCATCTAACATTAAAAACAAAGGGGTTTCTCCTTTGGCCACCACAAAATCAATGACTTCCTGTAATGCTAAATATTTTACTTTAGAAATAAAGGCCAATACTCCTTGATGATTGGCTTTGCTTAATCCGTTTAATTTTTCAATGGGCACCAATTGCACCGGAATATTTTTTTCACGAGCGGCCTGCTTAATTTCATTCAAGCCTTCTCCTTGAGCATTTTTTTGAATTAATATTTTTTCAATATTGGTGTCAGAATCAAAAGCTTCTATTAAAGGTTGGCGACCAATAATAAATTTGCGTTCGGTAGCAACAGAACGCTCCGAATTGAATCTAGGTCTGGGTTTGTAAGGTCTGTCCGATTTTGATTGTCTTTCCTCCATAGAATTCAAAGTTAGTCGATTTAGCTTACTCCTTTTACTTTGTGGGTATTTTTGATTGAAGCAATTGCCACTTTAAAATAGCGGCTACTGAAATGGAATCCGTTATTTTCCCCTCCATGACCCATTGCAAGACAGTTTCGAAAGGTAATTTTTTAATAGTCAATCTTTCTGTATCCTCAGGTTCAGCTGCTCCTGCTATTAAATCCTGTGCCACATATACTACCGCATATTCATTCGAAACCGAATTGGAAACATGCATACGCAATATTTCGGTCCACCTGTTAGCTTCAAAACCAGTTTCCTCTTTCAATTCTCTTTTTGCAGAAGCTAAATAATCAGTGCCTTGCGGACAGCCTCCTTCTGGAATTTCCCAACTGTACTCATTTAAAGGAAAACGGTATTGACCCACTAAATAAGTATTGCCTTCTTCATCAAGTACAATAATGCCAATCGCGATATTTTTAAAATGAACCTTTCCATAGATGCCAGGCGTTCCCGCAGGAGTAATCACTTGGTATTCGGTTAAATTGATCCAGGGATTATCGTATACTATTTTACCGCTGATTGTTTTCCAAGGATTTTGTTCCTGTTCCATGCTATTAAATTTGTTTATAAAACTAAAAATCCCCCCCGAGCATTCGAGAGGGATTTTATCATTTTAATTATTTTATTTTAATCCGAAAGCCTTTTTCACTTTCGCTACATAATCTAATTTCTCCCAAGTAAACAATTCTACTTTCATAGTTTTAGATTTACCGTCTGGGGTTGTGAATGTTTTAGTAACGGTTTCGTTCTTACGACCCATATGTCCGTAGGCAGCGGTTTCGCTGTACATTGGCGTTCTTAATTTTAATCTTTGCTCGATAAAGTAAGGACGCATATCAAATACGCTTTCTACTAATTTACCAATTTGACCATCGGTTAATTTTACTTTAGCAGTACCATAAGTGTTTACGTTAATAGAGGTAGGTTTAGCCACTCCAATCGCGTAAGAAACTTGTACCAATACTTCAGAAGCCACACCAGCAGCTACTAAGTTCTTAGCAATGTGACGCGTTGCATAAGCAGCAGAACGGTCAACCTTACTTGGGTCCTTACCAGAGAAGGCACCACCACCATGAGCCCCTTTACCACCGTAGGTATCTACGATAATTTTACGGCCAGTTAAACCAGTGTCACCATGTGGACCACCAATTACAAACTTACCTGTTGGGTTAATATGATACTTAATATCGTTGTTAAACAACTTCGCGTATTTCTTGTATTTTGCTTTTACACGAGGAATTAAAATTTCAACGATGTCTTTTTTAATCTTAGCTAACATTTTAGCTTCTGCATCAAAATCATCGTGTTGAGTTGAAACTACAATCGCGTCAATTCTTACCGGTTGATTTTTATCGTTGTATTCTAAGGTCACTTGAGATTTTGCATCTGGACGCAAATATTTAATCGCCTTATTTTCTCTTCTTAATGCAGCGAGTTCAATTAAAATTTTGTGCGCTAAGTCTAATGCCAATGGCATGTAATCGTCGGTTTCATTGGTGGCATAACCAAACATCATACCTTGGTCACCTGCCCCTTGTTCTTCTTTTTTCTTTCTGTCTACACCTTGATTGATGTCGGCAGATTGTTCATGAATAGCAGATAAAATTCCGCAGCTATCCGCCTCGAACATATATTCACTCTTAGTATAACCAATCTTCTTGATTACATTACGTGCAATAGTTTGTACATCTAAATAAGCTTTTGATTTTACTTCACCAGCCAATACTACTTGACCAGTAGTTACCAATGTTTCACAAGCCACTTTTGATTGTGGGTCAAAGGCTAAAAAATTATCAATTAGGGCGTCAGAAATCTGATCGGCTAATTTGTCTGGATGTCCTTCGGAAACGCTTTCTGAAGTAAATAAATAAGGCATAGATTAGTATTTAAGGTGCAAATATATAAATAAAAACAATTTGAATAATATAGTAACTACAAATCTGAATAATAAATATGAAGCCTCATTCTAAACTTAGAATGGGTACCTCCACCTAATCTAACCCTACCCATGGCAGGTTGATTGCCAGAAGAAGTAGATAAGTAGTTCACTACCCCTGAGTTGGTATTATAGGGATGAGGCGGCACAAATTGAATAGAGTCATTTACGGGAGCCAATATCCTGAAATCAAACACAGAATCGGAACGAGAAATAACCCCTTGCACATACCTACTAATGCTAAAATTATAGGTCGCTACATTGTCATATCCATTTAAACTCTTGTATTGTACTCGACCTCCAAAATGGGATAAAGTGGCTGTTCCAGTAATACCATCAAAGTCATTTGGTACATTTCGAATTACTTTGTTCACAGAATCATACGCTCCTAAAAATAAATAATTGGGAGGTAATAAATAAGGTTCTAATGAGTTTGCACCCTTGCTTGCTGGTACTTGTAGTGCTAATAATTCGGCACGATGTATAATTTTATTTTTAAACGCTTTCAATCCTGGAATTTTAATTTTCACCATTGTTCCTGGACTTGTTTGAACGTATACCAAAGAATCGTTTAAATTTTGATTGATATGACGCGCCATTTCTGATCCAGCTGTATTTCTTTTTATAAAATTAACATCGCCATTGTCAAATACGGAAAACTTAAAATTAACTACTGCAGTGTCTCTTTGATACACGGAGGTATTGGCAGAAGTACTTTTATAATAGAGTGCCAACTTTGTATTGGTATCTAATAAACTTATTTGAATCAACACATTTTTGTTAGAAGATGGATCTGTTGATAGCGCAAATCCAGGAAAATAAGATCTTAATGTTGTATCAGAATGGTAGGCCCCATTAGAATCATACCCTTTCATCAATAAATTGGCAAAAGACATATTCAAAGGAATCCTGATTTGATTAACTGCTGCTTCAAATTTATTGTAAACAGAATCTCTAGCATGGGTAAAATCTAAAGTATACGGTGCAGCCAATGCCATATCTGTTTGCATTGGATACAATTCCGGATAATTACTTGGATATTTTGTAGAGTCTACTCTTAAAGGTGTATTGGCATCAATTCTTCTGACATTGATAACGACTGGTTTGGTAGAGTCCCCGTAGAATCCTTTGTAAGACAATATTAAAACAGCAGAGTCCACCACTAAACTATCTGTAAGTCCGGGAATGAAAAATGGAAAATAATCTGGTTTTAATTGAAAAAACATAGTGGCCTTGGTCGTACCAAACACGGCATCATCTGTAATACTACCAATCACATGGTAATCACCAGTAAATACTCTTAAAGTATCTGGGTAATCAGCTGTCATCGTGATCACCTCTAAAGAAGTATCTTTTGTATTATAGTAATCTAAGGAAGGTAAAAGCCCTAAGCCCAAATCTGTTGTACCAACTTTGGTACATGCCGAAAAAGTAAGAAGGGAAGCAAAAGATATAAGAATATTTCTAACTATGTTATTCGATGCCATGAATGAATTAATTTGTCTTTATTTGCCTGCAAGTTCGTTGTATAAATCTAAATACTCTGTTAAATCGGAATCCCATCCATTGAAAGGGATCACTTTTTTGCCTTTTACAGCAGAAAATTCAGAAACTAATTTTTTATCTATCACATCAGAACCAAAAGTAATGGCATCCGCATACGTAGCACCACCTCTAAATAAAGCTGTATTGTTTAAGTCCTTAAAAGGTTCTAAATCTTTGTCTTTGATATTGGTATTGATAATGGCTTTTGTTAAAAAATCTTTGTTGAATTTATCTTCAAAAGTATTTTGGCCAATGGTGAATATTGTTTTAGCATTAGAAAAAACGGGTTCTTTTTTAAATGCATTTTTGATGTAAGCTGGAATTAAGCCTGTCATCCAACCGCTACAATGAATAACGTCGGGAGGCCAACCAAATTTTTTAACGGTTTCTAAAGCTCCTCGGCAAAAGAAAATGGTTCTTAAAGCATTGTCATCAAACCACTTTTCTTGCTCATCATGAAACAAATGTTTTCTTTTGAAAAAATCTTCATTTTCTAAAAAATAAACTTGCAAACGAGCATTTGGTAAGGAAGCCACTTTAATTTGTAATGGATAATCATCTCCATCCAACTGAACATTGATACCAGACAGGCGAACCACTTCGTGAAGACGATGCCTTCTTTCATTAATCACACCAAACCTAGGCATGATGCAGCGTACTTCTAGACCGCTGTCATTGCTTTTTATGGCGAGCTTATTAATGACCTCCGCAAATTCTGTCAACTCTAAATAAGGTGACATCTCCGTGGCGATGAATAAGATTCGTTTTTTTTCAGACATTCCGTTTGGGGTTTAACTCAGTACAAACTTTGAGTGTGCAAAGGTACGTAATACTAAGGACTTTAAGAAACGACAAAAAAGGGGAATAAATAACCCATTCTGCCTCGTTTATAGACATTTGGTTGTAAATTGCAGAGTATAGAACTAATTAAAATTAAATGGGTAAACTTCTAAAAATAGCCTTCTTCTTTCTCATAGGCATAGTATTGATTTGGTGGAGTTTACACCAAATTCCACCACAGGAATGGGACAAGTTTAAGCTGTCCCTACAGCACTCCCGTTTTTGGATCATTATCCCTGTATTTTTTATATTAGGCCTCGCACATTTTTTGAGAGCATTAAGATGGCGTTTGATTATGGAACCTTTGGGTTACCGACCTGGCATTCTAAATACGTTTTTAGCAGTACTCATTGGCTACTTGGCTAATTTGGCGATTCCTCGTTTAGGAGAAGTATTAAAGTGTACCCTGCTGTCTAAATACGAAAAAGTACCCGCTGATAAAATAGTAGGCACTATTGTAGCCGAACGTGCTTTTGACGTTTTTTGCTTGGGACTTGTTTTTTTATTAGCCCTTACTTTACAATTTACGGTGATCCAAACAGGATGGCATCAATTACATACTGCTCCAGTGGCAGCAACTTCTTCCAATCACACTCCCTTCCTACTCGAAATAATAGCAGGTGTTTTAGTATTGATTGCGATTTTATTTTTTGTCTTTAAAAATAAATTAGAAAAAATCATTGCAAGTATAAAAAATATATTTTGGGGTGTTTGGGCTGGAATTAGAAGTGCGACTCAATTAAAAAAACACAATTTATTTTTCTTTTACTCCTTTAGCATTTGGTTTTTGTATTTATTTGCAACCTATATAGGACTTTATGGAACCGCTGGAACAGAAAGTTCATTTGCAACTGCAATAAGCTGTTTGGCCTATGCGAGTATTGGAATGATTATTACTCCTGGTGGTATTGGCGCATATGCTTATTTTATGGCGAAAGTGTTAGAGCTAAATGGAATTGATTATACATTAGGCTTAGCCAATGGTACCTTACAATGGTTTTCTCAATTCATAATAGTCTTGGTATTGGGTGGACTTAGTTTATTAATACTTCCTATCGTCAATAAACAAACCAAATAACATGCGAGACGTAGCATTGATAGAAAAAAAGATTAACACCATAGACCAAGCCAAGGCACAAATTAGTGCTTGGAAACTCGCTGGAAAAACTTTTTCTTTTACCAATGGGTGTTTTGATATTTTGCATCCAGGTCATTTATTTTCCTTGGCACAGACAGCCAAAGAAGCCGATTATTTAGTGGTGGGTCTAAATAGTGATCAGAGTGTTCAAAGATTGAAAGGCCCTACCAGACCCATTAACAACACGCAAAGTCGAGCCATTGTTCTTTCCAACCTACAGGTGGTGGACATGGTTGTCGTATTTGAAGAAGATACACCATTGGATTTAATAAAAACACTCTTGCCAGACGTGATGGTTAAAGGTGGCGATTATACCATTGATGAAATAGTAGGCGCAAAAGAAGTGATTGCAAATGGAGGAAAAGTAATTATCAATCCCATCGTAGCAGGTTTCTCCACTACGCAACTAATAGAAAAATTAAAAAGATAGACGATTTTACATCAATAAGATTTCCAAATACATTTCGTTTTCATTTTTAAATAACATTGACATGCATTTTTTACAATCGTTACAATTACAAAAAGAAAATGAAGGAAGTTCTACGGGAACTATTTGGCAAAAAAGTAAAGGGGAAAAATTAATTTCTTTTTCTCCAGTAGACAATCAAGCAATTGGAAGCATTGTTTGCACCGATAAAGATGCCTATGAAAAAGTAATTACTACAGCACAAACTGCCTTTGAAGAATGGAGGCAATGGCCTGCTCCTAAAAGAGGAGAAGTTGTTAGACAATTGGGTAATGCCTTAAGAAATGAAAAACAAGCCTTGGGTCAATTGGTAAGCTATGAAATGGGAAAAAGTTTACAAGAAGGTTTAGGAGAAGTACAAGAAATGATTGATATCTGTGATTTCGCAGTGGGCTTATCAAGACAATTGTATGGATTAACCATGCATAGTGAAAGACCCTTGCATAGAATGTATGAACAATGGCATCCATTGGGTATTGTGGGAATAGTTTCCGCCTTTAATTTCCCTGTTGCAGTATGGAGCTGGAACGCTGCATTAGCATGGGTATGCGGAAATGTAACGGTGTGGAAACCAAGCGAAAAAACACCCTTATGTGGCAATGCCATTCAACATATTGTTGCAAAAGTTTTTAAAGCCAACCAAGTACCCGAAGGTGTAAATAATTTAATACAAGGAGGTAAAGAAGTAGGTGAATGGATAAGTCAGGACACAAGGATACCATTGGTATCTGCTACTGGATCTACCAGAATGGGTAAAGAATTAAATCAAGCAGTGGCAGCAAGATTGGGTAAAACGATTTTAGAATTAGGCGGCAACAATGCCATCATTGTTTCTGAACACGCCGATTTAGACATGTCATTGGTAGGTGCTGTTTTTGGAGCAGTAGGTACGGCTGGGCAAAGGTGCACCAGTACACGCCGATTAATTGTTCACGAAAAAATTTATGATGCATTTGTAAATAAATTAGTGAAAGCCTATCAACAAATTAAAATAGGCAATCCATTGGATGCTGCTATGCATATGGGCCCATTGATTGACAAAGCTGCAGTTAAAATGTATTTGGAGGCGATAGCAGCATGTAAAAAAGAGGGCGGAAAATTTATTGTAGAAGGGGGCGTTTTAGAAGGCGTAGGATTTGAAAGTGGTTGTTATGTAAAACCATGTGTTGCAGAAGCCCTACCCCATCATGTCATGGTACAACATGAAACATTCGCTCCCATATTATATGTAATGAAATATTCAAAAATTGAACAAGCCATTGCTATTCAAAATGCAGTTCCTCAAGGTTTATCTTCGGCCATCATGACTTTAAATATGAGAGAATCTGAATTGTTTTTATCAACACTTGGAAGTGATTGTGGAATTGCAAATGTAAATATTGGAACCAGTGGTGCAGAAATTGGTGGTGCTTTTGGTGGTGAAAAAGAAACAGGTGGTGGAAGAGAAAGCGGCAGTGATGCATGGAAAGCCTACATGAGAAGACAAACCAATACCATCAACTGGGGCAACCAATTGCCTTTAGCACAAGGCATCAAATTTGATTTATAACAATGCGATGTCTATAAAAAACATACCCTCAATAAAATTAATAATCTTATAGTTTTAAATGATGAAACGATTTCCAATTACCCTCTTATTTTTATTTGTATCAGTTATCATCTTTGGGCAGTCGACAAAAAATTGGCATTGGAAAGATTTTGAGAAAGACAGCGTACATGGAATAAGTTTACAAAAAGCTTACCAACTTTTGGCTACCTATGGTATCCAACCAAGCCCCATTATCGTGGCCGTCATTGATGGCGGAATAGACAGCAACCAAAATGATTTAAAAAAATTACTTTGGACCAACCCCGCAGAAATTTCGAACAACCATGTGGACGACGATCACAATGGATATGTAGACGACGTTCATGGTTGGAATTTTTTAGGCGGCCGAGATGGTAGCAACATAGACAAAGCAGCTGCTGAAAAAACCAGGATATATCATCAATTAAAAAGTAAGTTCAATCATAAAACGATAGATACCCTTGGTTTAAATGCCATGGAAAAAAAACAATACGCTACTTGGCTAGAAGTATCTAAAGAAATGGAATTTTCAGACGAGGATGCCGCCAACTTGCAATACATGCAAATGGCCACCAATGCACTTAAAAAAATAGGTGCCAATATTATTCAAGAAATGGGCGATTCAAATTTTACAGCTTTAAAGTTAGCGCCTTATCAACCTATTGGACGAATTGCTTTGGAAGCAAAAATGTCTTTTCTACGAACAGTAACCATTTTAGGCATTGACAAAGAAACCCCCTTCACAGAAATTATCAGTGACTTAAATGAATACTTAGAAGGCAAAGAAAAAGCAGCCAATGCAAAAGAAAATGCACCAATTAATATTCGAGCTGAAATTGTAAAAGATCATTATGAAGATTTTTCTGATCGATATTATGGCAACCAGGATATCACAGGCCCCAATGCAAGACATGGCACCCATGTTGCTGGATTAGTAGCAGGCTTGCCAGATAGTAGTTGGCATGTGAACCAATGGTATCCTCCCCTAAAAATAATGGCCATTCGGGCAGTGCCTGATGGAGATGAATATGATAAAGATGTAGCATTGGCCATCAGATATGCGGTGGACAATGGCGCCAAAATCATCAATATGAGTTTTGGCAAATCCTATTCACCTGAACAAATTTGGGTAGACAGTGCCATTAGATATGCAGCAGCAAAAGATGTTTTAATTGTTCACTCTGCTGGAAATGAATTTTATGATTTAGATCAAAAAAATGTTTTTCCCAATCCCTACTCTAGCGCAATTAAAGATGCAGCAAAAAATATGCTTACCGTAGCGGCAAGCAGTGATTTAGCAGTAGGAGAAAGTATATTAACTGAATTTAGTAATTATGGCCCAAAAGTGGTGGATGTATTGGCGCCAGGCAATAAAATATATTCTACATTACCAGGAGCCAACAATCATGGTTTATTAAGTGGTACCAGTATGGCTTCACCTATAGTAAGTCATGTTGCTGCACTTATCAGATCCTATTTTCCAACACTTACAGCCATTCAAGTAAAAGACCTAATAATGCAATCTGTATGGCAACCAAGTAACCCACAAGATAGTTTTGTTGTACCTCAACATGAGGCCTCTAAAACCCTGGCTGAAATTTGTAAAGCTGGAGGCATAGTGAATGCAGCCAATGCCATTGAATTGGCAAAGAGGGTCGCTTCTAATAGCCCTGTGAAATCAATCCAAAAGAAAAGAACAAAGAATTAAGAATTAAAAACCATATTTGCCCAACAATTAATTATTATGCCCAGACCCAGTGCCACAGAATACGGAGCTTATTATCAAACATATCTTAACTATACCAGTGGTAAAGATTATTCGATTTTATTACAACAATACAACGACCGAATTATTGATGCTTGGAATGCGATCCCAACTGAGAAAATAAATTTCGCCTACGCACCAGACAAATGGACCATCAAACAAATGTTACAGCATGTAATAGATACGGAAAGAATATTTGCCTATCGTGCAGTAGCTATTGCAAGAAAAGAACCAAATCCAATTCCAGGTTTTGATGAAAATCTATATGCAAAAAATGCGACCGCTGCGCATCGCAATTGGAAAGAAATGATTGCTGAATGGAAAATTGTTAGGCAATCTACCAATATGCTTTTTGCCTCTTTTAGTGAAGAGGATTTAAAACAAAAAGGAACCGCTAGCGAACAACCTATGTCTGTAAATGCATTGGGCTTTATTATTTTTGGTCATGCTTTGCATCATTTGCACGTGTTAAAAGAGCGCTACTCCATTTAAACTTTATTTTTAATTTAGCCTACACCCTAATTTAAAAGCCCCTAATAAAAAAAAGCCCCCTGATTACTCGGAGGGCTTTTTTTATAAAAAATTGTATGCAAACTATTTACTCCCGTAAATGTGAATGGCCAACTGCACTTCAGAATCAACCATACCAATACCATAATTAATGCCAAATAAAGTTCTATCAAATGGCAAGAAAGCTTCTGCAAAAAAGCCTTTGTCATCTGCATTTCTAATACTTGCTATAAAAGTGATTGGAGCAGAAATGTCTTTGATTTTTAAATTGCCAGTAATAGTTGCTTTATCCCCTGCTGTATATTTAACACTGGTAATTTTAAAAGTCGCTTCACCGAATTTTGCAATATCAAAGAAATCACCAGAAGACAAATGACCTTGTAATTTTTCACCACCACGATCGTCTGTTACTTTTAAACCTGCTACATCAATTACAAAGTTACCACCCACTAATTTTCCAGCCTCCACTTGCACCGCACCAGATTTGATGGGGAAATAACCAGTATGGTAATCACTTTTTTTAGAGCCAATCCAATCTACTTTGCTTTTTTGAGCAGTAATGGTAAAAGTAACTGCATCAGCTTTCTTTTGACTAGGAGCAAAAGAAACCAATGAAATGGACGCAGCAATAAGAGACAAAGAGTACTTGATTTTTTTCATATTTGAATTTTTGTTTATGAGTAATGGAAGCATTTAAAATATTCCACGTAGGTCTATTTTTCGAATGCAAAGATATAATTCAATGTTTAAACAGCAAAATTAATTTTTAGGCTTATTCTATGCCTATAATCTATTATCTTCGCCAAAATTTACAACGCATGAATCTGCATGAATATCAAGCAAAAGAATTACTAAAAAAGTACCAAGTACCTGTTCAAGAAGGAATCGCAGTTGAAACGGTTGACGCTGCCATTGCTGCTTACCATAAAATTGCGGGGGAAACCAATAATAAGTTTGCTGTAGTAAAAGCTCAAATTCATGCAGGAGGAAGAGGAAAAGGAAAAATTATTGGTACCGAAC
>Ga0194047_10000971_pt1 | contig 18225 bp, 20 predicted proteins | sample JunL225m_MetaG_2_FD_160070 | JGI IMG/M metagenome (GOLD analysis project Ga0194047, IMG submission 160070) | Anoxic zone freshwater microbial communities from boreal shield lake in IISD Experimental Lakes Area, Ontario, Canada - Jun2016-L221-5m | ecosystem: Environmental > Aquatic > Freshwater... | reverse complement strand
CGTGGATGGAATGATTATTCAATTCATTTTAGGAAAACTAATCCCAACCGACTGTTTCCTGCGGGAATTTTGAATACACACAATATAGATATAGCCTTGGCTGAAGCCCAACGTCTATTAAAAGAGGGAATTCGCGCTTTTGTTATAGCCAGTTCAATACCTCCTGGAAATGGTTCCCCAGCGCACTCAAACTTTGACCCACTTTGGGCGCTTTTTCAAGAAGCAAATGCCACCGTTATTTTGCATGCGGGTGGAGAGCAAGGATTTATTGCAAGTGATGCATGGTCTAAAGATGTAGAGCACTTAGGTTTCGAGACATCATTTCGCCATCATGGCGAGCCAGGAAACACCTATATGATGGCCACTTTTATCTTTGCTCCGCAAAACTTCTTAGCCACTATCATTCTCGGGGGAGTATTTGAGCGTTTTCCTAATCTGCGTTTTGCTGTGATTGAGCTTGGATCTGTCTGGTTTGCACCTTTGGCTATGCATTTAGATCATGTTGCATCGATATTTCAGCATCGACTCAAGGGAGTGTTATCCATGAAGCCCTCAGATTACATGCGTCGAAATATTCGGATAACTCCTTACCGATTTGAGTCAGTTGGAGATTTGGTAGAGAGGTATGGTTTTGAAGAATGCTATTGTTACAGCAGTGATTTTCCTCATCCCGAGGGTGGCACAAGTCCGATGCAGGATTTTGCAAAACATATTGAGCGCTTAGGGCAAGCTAATGCAGAGAAATTCTATATTTCCAATGCTAAGTGGGTTATGCCTGAATACGCATAATAAACTTGTTAATAATTGATTTAATCCAAAACTAATATTTCAGATACTCTAATGCTCAATCTGTATCCTAATCCTGTGCCATCAAAAAAACTTAAAGAGTTAATTGATAATGAAATTGACCTTTATGAATTATGTTCAAAAAGCAAAACCCCATTGCTAATTACTGATATTTATGAAGTATTTCCTTCTTTGGCTAAATGGAGTCCAGAGTTTCTTCATGAAAAATCGGGCGGGAAAATAATTGATGTGAACACTTCTAAGAATGATGTTTTTCAAGAGTATCACCAGCCGATTCAGATGAGTTTGGAAGATTATTCACGGGAAATGGATGCTACAGAAACTACTTCTGGAAGGCGACTTTATATGGGTGCGCAAGGTATTAATCAATGCTTTCCAGAGCTAAAGTCTGAAATCTTATTTGACAGCTTACTTCCGCAGGAAAAATTAGGACTTAAATATCTTTGGTATGGTCCAGGCGGCAATACAACAGGACTTCACTACGATACAGCTGATAATTTTTTCATTCAGCTATATGGACAGAAGCGATGGCTGATGACTAATCCTGGGAATTTAATTAATCTTCATCCAAGATCACCTTTTTCTGATTATCCGAGGGTGACTAATTTCAATCCATTAAAGCCAGATTTTGAGCAATTTCCCAGGGCTCGTAAAGTAAAGTTTTATGATATTTTGGTTAATCCAGGAAACGCTCTTTTTGTGCCTCCATATTGGTGGCACCAAGTTATAAGTTTGAATAAAATCATATCTATTAATATTTGGTGCGATACCTCTAAATTGCGCATGGAGTGGGGTGCTCTCCAACTTATTCCTACATATATTAAATCGTTAGCTGGAATTAGTATTTTTCCTAAGCAGTACTAATTAGCGTAGTGTAAGCGCACTGAAGCATTCAATAGCATTCAGTTCATTTGTTACATCACAGGGAAATTACTATGATCAAAAATCAGAAAGCTATTGTCGCATTCGCCCTTGGTGAAAAATATCAAAAGATGTTTAATGATTTGTGCCGTCTTGACTGGGAAAAGTATTGTAAGAAATATAATTATGATTTCTATCTGATCACTGAGCCCTTAGATGACTCAAGTCGGGCGCAAGCCCGAAGCCCTTCATGGCAAAAACTTTTAATACTGTCCCAGCCTTGGTCATCCTCCTATGAGCAAGTAGTATGGTTGGATACAGACATCTTAATTAATGCTGAACAAGCCCAAGATATTTCTGAAGGGCTAGACCTTCAAAAAGTTGCCGCAGTTAATGCTTTTGATATCCCTGATAAGCGTATTCATCAAATCATTAGCAAAAGACCAGGAAATTCATTATGGTCAAATCATTGGGCAACACCACAGGATTACTACTCGATGAATGGCTTTTCAAATGTTTTTTATCCTCAGGTTGTTCATGGTGGTGTATTTGTATGCTCCCCAGCATTTCACAAATCCATCTTTGAACATGTCTATTATGATTATGAGGATGATCCAGAAAAAATGCAGGCTGAACAACCCGCACTTTCCTATGAGTTATTAAAAAATAATCTTATAGAGTGGCTGCCCTCTGAATTTAATTATTGTGTAAGCCCATTGGTGAGTGCCTACTATCCATTTTTATTAGATGAAAAGACTTCAACTACTGAGTTAAGGTCACTGGCCTTAACTAATTTATATAGCCTAGGCAATTTTCTGCATTTTGCTGGTTGCCATCAATTGATGTCACTAGTTAAGCGCACTAGCTGAATACTTTATTGCTGAAATAAACAGCTTTAATAATTATTGCAATAAGTAGTTTTTATAATAGGTGCTGACATATTCGCTGAGGCAAATTTTCCAATCACGCATAATATTCATATTGAGTCCGTCTAATTTTGCATTGATTAATCGCTCAGAGTCAGGGCGAGTTGCAAAATAAGTTTTCTTCCAATAATCTGATCCAACAGGGATGATTTTAATATCTTTATCAAGCCCCAGAATGTTTAATAGCTCTTTAGCAACCTCTATTCTGCTGGTTAATTGAGAGCAGGCCATATTGTAAAGACCCCAGTTTTCATTCTCCAGAAGAAGGCGGACATTCTTAGCAAAATCATGGGTGTATGTTGGGGTTCCTAATTTGTCATCAACAATAAAGAGCTCTGTCGCTCCTTTTTTTATTTGCGACATTATTTTTTGAATAAATTTTTTATCCTTGTTAGGTCCACCACCCATCATCCATCCTGGCCTGCATATTAAATATTCTTTAGAGTGTGCTTGTACAAATTTTTCACCCTCATACTTAGATTGGGCATACACACACAATGGGTTAGGAACATCCCAGTCGTCGTACTTATCCTTCTTACCATCAAAAATACCGGCGGTGCTAATGTAGAGTAGGGGAATGTTGAGATTATTGGCAATATCAACGGCATAGTGAACTGCCGTCGTATTGGTTTGATATGCATTTTCTTGATTAATCTCACAGTACTCAAGGTCTGTTAGTGCTCCAAGATGAAATAGGTAATCAGGCTTAAAACTACTAACGCTTTCAACGTAATTATCATAATTCCTAAAATCTAAACAATCCAACCAGTCCGTATTTACATCTATATCTGTACATTGAAGGGCGTAATCGTTTTTAAAGTTTTCATAAAAAGCTTCACCAAGCATGCCCCCAGATCCAGCAATATAAATTTTTTTCTTCATTTTAATGGTGCAACTTTAAAAAAGTAGATTATGTTGAAGGCCAATTTAACATTTATACAGTAATCATGTGAATGATTTATGACTTTTAAACTTCTTTGGTACTCATTCAATATTTTAAATTTTGGATGTAAGCCACTCTTTAATTTGCCGTGGCATGAGTTGTTTCATTCCTGAAATATTGCCAAACAATTTCGTGCGACACCAGAGGTTAATGGAAATACTATTTTCTGGGCTATTAACGACTTCGTGCCACCAATAGGCTGGAAGAAATAGAATTTCACCTGCTGCGACTTGAACCTGGATAGAGTTGGCAAATTTCGCGTTGGGGTATGTAGTAAGGTCCAAGTTACTAGCACTTACCCGACTAAATTCTGGGTTTTTTGAAAGCGGGGAGTGAGCGTAAAGAAATTTAGTATCTGCAGGGGAAAATAAATAGAATTTTTTCGAGCCCATGAGTTGCATGAAAAAATTATCATATGGATCCATATGTAGAGGGGCTTTGGTACCGCCGGGACCAAGCCAGAAATTTCGTTGTTTGACAATATTCTGAGGGATGAGCTTATCGAACTCGACTAAATCTTGTAGCTCAGGATGAATTACATCAATATTTTGCTGAGCCATATAAAGTAGGGGCTCATTAACAAACCCCTCCTTTAACTTTTTAAAGTACTGTCCAGTTTGCATGGGTAGATGTTTCCAGCCGCCCGAATTTTTTTCGCTAGACTCTTGAAGCACAAGCGTTTCTTTTTCTGCTATTTTTAGCGCCGCATAATCCAAATCCCATTTAGCTGAATTTGGAAAAACTGAATGAATTCCAGTGATTAAGACTGGTTTGTTGTGGCGAATGCAGGCATGATAAGTAACTTCTGGTATTGGGTTTAACTGTATTTTTTTAATCATAAATGAGGAAAAAACCAAATAAGTGCCGCAAAACTCTATAAGGTTTTTCAGTATAGATGATTACTGTAAATTGGTGCGAATGATTCCCACGGCTTTACCCTCAATTGCAAAATTTTCTTGCCCAGTGTTCACTAAAATATTTTTAAAATCAGGATTTTCAGCTTGTAACTCAATGACGGTGCCATTAGGGGTTATTTTTTTTGACCAACGCTTTACGGTTACTTCATCGTCTAGTCTTGCAACCACAATATCCCCATTGCGTACATCAGTCGTTTTTCTGACGGCTAAGTAATCACCATCGAAAATTCCCGCATCACGCATACTCATCCCTTTTACTATGAGTAAGTAATCAGCGCCTTTATTAAACAAGCTCGGATCAATCGGAACTTGTTTTTCAATATGCTCAACCGCCATGATGGGGGAGCCAGCAGCAACACGACCAATTAAGGGTAATGTCAATTGTTGTAATGCACCAGAAGGTAATGACATCTGACGATAATGATTCGCATGATGCGCTTGGTTAAATCTCTGTGGAATACGAATGCCGCGAGAGGTTCCTGGCGTTAGTTCGATATATCCTTTTTTTGCTAATGCACGAAGATGCTCTTCAGCGGCATTGGCAGAAGCAAATCCCAATTGATTAGCAATTTCTGCGCGAGTGGGTGGCAGTCCACTTTCCTCGATTGCTTTAGAAATCAATTCTAGGATCTCACTCTGACGTGGGGTGAGTTTGGGGAGGGCAGTTAGTTCCTCGGAATAATCGACTGTATTTATGTCCATACTGGGATTGTATACAGCCCTTTTTGATAATTCAAGGACTTTTGATGGGGGGATAATGGAATCATGAGTGTAAACCTGAAAAACCTTGAAAGATCACCCCATATTTTAGTATTGGGAATGGGGGGAACCATCGCTGGACTGGCATCATTACCCGAAAAGCCTCTTGAATATGAAGCGGGACTGGTGGCTGTGGAATCATTGTTGTCACATATCCAGTCAGCTATTCCTGATGGGCTGAAGTTAGTTACAGAACAATTAGCCAATATCAGTAGCCGTAATCTATCCGAGGAATTACTGAGTCATCTTGGAAAAAAAGTTCAAAAATCGCTCTTAGATCCATCCCTGTGCGGCATTGTTATTACTCATGGAACCGACACCATAGAGGAAACCGGGATCTTTTTGCAGCTAACTTGTGGCAAGCATGCTAATCAATTGGGGAAGAGGGTCATTCTGACAGGGGCAATGTTACCAAGCAACGCGCCTGGAGCCGATGGGCCATCGAACCTCTTGGACGCAATCAAATGGGCTGCAACCCCCTTAGATAACTGCCCTGGTGGTATTTATGCGGTCATGGATGGTAGGGCTTGTATGGCTATGGACTTGGCAAAACGCCATGCTACCGCCCTCAATGCCCCACTTCAGGCTTCTCCTAGTAGCTCAGCTGGATTAATTAACCCATCCTGGTTATCTGGGGTGAAGGCCGTCAACGCAGCTTGGATAGAGGATTTACCGATTCCCAAGGAAGGTGAATGGCCTTGGGTAGAAATTTTGACTAGCCATGCTGGTGCTCGCCCTGAGACGGTATCCCTTTGGGTGGATAGTCTGGTTAAAGGATTGGTGCTGGCTGGTAGTGGTATGGGGGGCTTTCATGACGCATGGCAGGCTCCGCTGACACTGGCAGTAAGCAAAGGTATTGCCTTGGTGAGAACTACCAGAACAGGCGCAGGCATAACCTATCCTGATATTCCTGAAAAAGACCCCCTTGGCTTCTTAGCTACTGGTAGTTTGACAGCTCCCAGAGCCAGAATTGCGCTTCAATTGGCTCTTAATGCTGAAAAACAAGCAAAGACAATTGGTAAACCCCTGACTTGGCAGGATTTTTTTGCTAGAATAGCGGTCTTGCCCGTTATTGGGTAAGCGCTTAAAAAGTGTTGTAAGTTTTCCCTACAATTTGTTACTACCTTGTCACACTGGCGCTAACTTCAAAAACCATCGGAAGTTAGCAAGACGCCCAGGTGACTTTATCCTTAAGGAGTGTTAGATGCGTCATTATGAAATCGTTTTTATCGTCCATCCGGACCAAAGCGAGCAAGTGCCAGCGATGATCGATCGTTACAAAGCTACATTAGCAGCTGCGGGCGGCAAAATTCATCGTATCGAAGATTGGGGTCGTCGTCAGATGGCTTACATGATCGACAAGCTTGCTAAAGCCCACTACGTTTGCATGAACATTGAGTGCGACCAGAAAACTCTGGAAGAGCTCGAGCATGCGTTCAAATTTAACGATGCTGTTTTGCGTCACCTCATTATCAAGACTAAGAAAGCTGAAACTGAGCCTTCAATCATGATGAAAGAAGTGCAACGTGAAGAAGCGCGCAAATCAGCTCAAACTGAAGCTCCTGTAGCGGCAGTCTAAGTTATAAATTTGAAGAGGAATACACAGACTAGAAAACGTATCAGAGTGGCGGAGCGGCGTTGAATCATTTCACCCTCACTGCAATCTTGGTATCTAAAGACGCGATTCGATTTACACCTGCAGGAATACCGGTGATGCATTGCCAGCTAGAACATAGCGGTCAAGCAAACGAGGTAGGAGTGGCAAGGAAAATTCAGATGAGCGTGGAAGCCCTTGCGATTGGCCCCATACAAAAGGGCATTGAGCAAATGGACTTAGGAACCCAAGCAGTGTTTGAAGGATTCTTAGCACCTAAGACCTTGCGTAATCAAAGACTTGTTTTCCATATTACCCATATTCAATTGAAAAATTAAAGAGGAAATCATCATGGCGTTTGGAAAGAAACCCGATTTCAAAAAGAAACCAGCCCAGAACCCATTGTTCAAGCGTAAACGTTATTGCCGTTTCACTGTTGCTGGCGTAGAACAGATTGACTACAAAGATGTAGATACATTGAAGGATTTTATTGGCGAAAACGCCAAGATTACTCCTGCGCGTTTAACAGGTACAAAAGCAAAATATCAGCGTCAGTTAGACACTGCTATCAAGCGTGCCCGTTTCTTGGCATTGCTGCCATTCTCCGATCAACATAAGAAATAATTAGGAGCCCTCAATGCAAATCATTCTTTTAGAAAAAGTAATTAACTTGGGCAACCTTGGTGACATCGTTCGTGTTAAAGACGGTTACGCTCGTAATTTCTTAATCCCACAACGTAAAGCACGTCGTGCAACTGATGCAGCTATCGCTGACTTTGCAGTTCGTCGTGCTGAGTTAGAAAAAGTGGCTGCTGAGAAATTAGCTACTGCGCAAGCCGTTGGCGCAAAGCTTAAAGACTTAGTCCTCGAAATTGGTCAAAAAGCGGGTGTTGACGGTCGTTTGTTTGGTTCTGTAACCAATCATGACATCGCTGATGCCCTAAAAGCTAAGGGCTTTACGATTGAGAAAGCCTCCGTTCGTTTGCCTACTGGCCCGTTAAAAATGGTTGGTGATCACCCTGTAGCGGTTGCTGTGCATACCGATGTAGTGGCTGATATCACCATTCGTGTAGTTGGCGAGCAAGCTTAAGTTTTACATCTGTAAACTAGCCTTATGGCTGAATCCCGTTCACGTTCCGTTATGCTGAATCCCGGCATGATGGGTTCTGGGGATGCAGTGTTGCAGGCCTTAAAAGTCCCGCCGCATTCTGTAGAAGCCGAGCAATCTTTGCTCGGCGGTCTACTGATCGATAACACAGCCTGGGATCGCCTTGGTGGTGTCTTAACAGATAAAGATTTCTATCGCCCTGAACATGCTTTGATCTATAAGGTCATTCAGCGTTTAGTTGGCGACAACCAGCCTGCTGACGTGATTACTGTCAATGAAGCAGTCAAGTCAGAGCAGGGTGGCGACCTCGTTGGGATTGATTACCTCAATTCACTGGCGCAAAGCACGCCTAGTGCTGCTAATATTAAAGGTTACGCAGACATCGTACGCGATCGCAGTATCTTGCGTCGCTTAATCGAAGTTTCTGACAGCATTGTGAGTTCTGCTTTTATTCCAGAGGGGCGTTCCGTTAGAACGCTATTGGATGAAGCTGAATCCCGCATTCTGCAAATTGGTGAAGATGGTAGTCGCAAGTCAGACTATCTCGAAATTGAGCCCTTACTGCGTTCTGTGGTCGCCAGAATTGATGAGCTCTATAACCGCCAAGGTGGCAGCGATATTACTGGGATTGCTACCGGTTTTATTGACCTAGATAAACAAACCAGTGGTTTGCAAAAGGGTGACTTAGTCATCATTGCCGGAAGACCTTCGATGGGAAAAACGGCAATGGCTTTAAATATTGCGGAAAACGTTGCGCTCGCAGAGGGCTTACCTGTCGTCATCTTTTCAATGGAGATGTCTGGAGAGCAATTAGCGGCACGTTTGTTGGGCTCAGTTGGTCGTGTAGATCAAAGTCGTATGCGTACAGGTAAATTGCAAGATGATGAATGGCCTCGTGTAACGGATGCGATTGCGCGTCTCAGTAATACCCAAATTTTGATTGATGAAACTGGTGCTTTATCCAGCTTGGAATTGCGTGCTAGAGCGCGCCGCATCGCTAGAAACTTTGGCGGTACCTTAGGTCTAGTCGTAATTGATTACTTACAGTTAATGAGCGGATCTGGATCAGAAAATCGTGCAACGGAGATCTCTGAAATCTCGCGCTCACTCAAATCACTCGCTAAAGAATTACAGTGTCCAGTCGTTGCGCTATCGCAACTCAATCGCGGTCTAGAGCAGCGTCCAAACAAACGCCCAATCATGTCTGACTTGCGTGAATCAGGGGCTATTGAGCAAGATGCTGATGTGATTATGTTTATTTATCGTGATGAAGTGTATCACCCCGATACCACAACCGATAAAGGTGTTGCAGAGATTATCATCGGGAAACAACGTAATGGCCCGATTGGTACTATACGTTTAAGCTGGCAAGGACCCTATACCAAGTTTGATAATTTGGCGGTGGGCTCTATTGGCTATTCTTCCGGTGGGTACGAGCCTTTCTGAAGATTATCGGGTGCAACCTCATTACAAAGCCTCGTATTGCGAGGCTTTGTAATTGAAGAAGGGAGAAAAACTTACTTGCCGCTTTCACACTTCTTTATAGAGGCTTCTTTGGCTGCGCCATATAGCGGCTTACCATCCTTGCTCACTGCTTTTGCTTCACAATCAGGAGCAGCAGGTGTGCTACCCATACATTTTTTAATGGAAGCTTCCTTAGCGGCGCCATAAATAGGTTTGCCATCCTTACTGACTGCCTTTGCTTCGCACTCAGCTTGTGTTGCTGCGAATGCTGAAGCAGAAAAACTCAATCCAATACTTAAGGCGATGATGAACTTTTTCATACGATTTCTCCTGACTATTTGGAATCAAAATGGGTGCTAACTACTACAAAGTGATTGCATTTAACGCTTCTGACCATCATATTCCGAGAATAAGACAAAGACATTGTCTCTAGAGAGAATTTATTGCGATACAGCCAATCTTCTAGCTTCCGTAAATCTAGATGCCCAGTAGGGGTTCTCTATTTGCTCAAGCCTGACGGTACCACCTGAGCTTGGTGCATGGACAAAGCGTCCCTGACCTACATAAATACCAGCATGGGAATATTTATCGCCAGTGGTGTTGAAGAAGACAAGATCACCTGGGGCTGGGGCTTGATCATCAATCCCTTTTCCTTTAGTACTCATATCCTGTATCGTGCGTGGCAATTTAATATTTGCAGATTTTAGATATACATAGCCAATTAGTCCGCTACAGTCAAAACCCGCTTTAGGATTATTTCCACCATAGCGATAAGGTACGCCTACTAAGCCCACTGCTGCAATCGAGATATCTTCGCTACCTACACTCGTATCTTGCTTAAATTGAGAAACCTTAGAACTGCTAGCTCTTCCGCTAAACGTGCTACAGCCATTCAGCAATAAAAGCGCACAAATAAAAATGCCACACCCCATAAGAGTGCGGCATGAGAGGTCTTGATTAGAGCGCGTCAGCTGCATGATCCGCAAGACGTGAACGCTCACCACGCGCAAGGGTTACGTGACCGCTATGGCGCCAACCTTTAAAGCGATCGACTACATAGGTTAGACCGGATGAGCCTTCAGTTAAGTAAGGTGTATCGATCTGTGCAATATTACCCAGACAAATAATCTTAGTTCCTGGGCCTGCGCGGGTTACCAAAGTCTTCATTTGTTTTGGTGTTAAGTTTTGCGCTTCGTCGATGATGACAAACTTACTCACAAAAGTTCTGCCTCGCATAAAGTTCATACTCTTTACCTTGATACGCGACCGGATCAGTTCTTGAGTTGCTGCGCGACCCCATTCTCCTGCGCTATCATCATTGCGTTGAAGAACCTCAAGATTGTCATCAAATGCACCCATCCAAGGCTGCATTTTTTCTTCCTCAGTTCCCGGTAAGAATCCAATATCTTCGCCCACTGGAACAGTGGCACGGGTGATGATGATTTCGTTATAGCGCTTGCTATCAAGTACTTGTTCTAGGCCAGAAGCTAAGGCCAGTAAGGTTTTCCCGGTGCCAGCCTGACCTAAAAGCGTCACAAAGTCGATATCAGGATTCATGAGTAAATTCATGGCAAAGTTTTGCTCACGGTTACGGGCCGTAACGCTCCAGACATTATTCTTTTGGTGAGAAAAATCTCTTAAGGTTTGTAAGAGTGCAGTTTTGCCATTAATCTCTCGTACCTGTGCGTAGAACGGGGTTGAACCGTCCGGATTTTCTTGATAAACAAATTGATTAACTAGCATGCTCAGAACAGAAGGTCCTGTTACACGGTAGAACATGGTGCCAGATTTTGAATCAGACCAACTTTCCATATCCTTGCCATGCTTTGGCCAGAAATCTGCAGGCAATGTCATCACTCCTGAATACATCAGGTCACGATCTTCTAATACTTGATCATTGAAATAATCTTCAGCTGGTAAACCCAGAGCGCGTGCTTTGATGCGCATGTTGATATCTTTAGATACCAACACGACTTCTTGACCATTGCGGGTTTTCTGGAGCTCACTGACTACTGCCAGAATCAGGTTATCCCCTTTACCCTCAGGCAGTCCTTCAGGCAAAGGCTGTGTGGAGAGTTTGGTTTGGAAGAAGAGACGTCCCGAGACATCATGATTGCCCAACTTATTGAGTGGGATACCATCATCCAAAGTACCACTAGTCCCTGCAATTAGCTGATCGAGCGATCTGCTAACCGTGCGGGCATTGCGAGCCACTTCGGTCATGCCTTTCTTGTGGTTATCCAGCTCTTCTAAGGTGGTCATTGGTAGATATAAGTCATGTTCAGAGAAGCGGAAAAGCGAGCTTGGATCATGCATCAGGACGTTTGTATCTAGAACGAATAAGCTCGGCGGCCCTGTGCGGATTACGCGTTTAGGCTTTGTAGGTAGAGATTCTTTTCTATCGCCGTCAAAAGGACTACGATCACTCTTAATTTTTTCAAGCGCTACTTCAGCTGCAGAAAAGTCTTCTTCTACATCACTGGCCCAATCAGAAGTTTCCATCACTACTGGTTTTGCTGTGGCAGGACGTTTCTTTAAATCAGGGGTGTCCTTGCGATTCAGTTTTACTTGATCAGCAATTTGAGTTGGGATGGGTGGCAATGGCATGCAGACTCTCCTAAAAGAAAAAACCGCCAAGCGAAGTGCTATGGCGGTTTATTACGAAACGAATTGTAGCGAAGTCAAAAAAATGGCGGGGGTTGCTCTCCATACCTGTTATGAAATATTCAGGCTTCTGATTCAAACGGATTGTCAGACTTTCCCGTCGCTTACGGTGCATATAGATTTACTTTACCCCATTTTTTGGGGTTTGCAAGCACCCAAGAGCAAATTTTTTGCAAAATTATTTGATAGCTTGGGCTGCTTGTAATACCTCTGTCACATGACCTGGGACCTTGATGCCGCGCCACTCTTTTACGAGCTTGCCAGAGGAGTCGAACAGGAAGGTGCTGCGCTCAACCCCGCGGACCTGCTTACCGTACATATTTTTCATCTTCATCACATTAAAGAGTTGGCAGAGCTTTTCTTCGGTATCGGCAACTAACTCGAAAGGCAGTTGTAATTTGCTACGAAAGTTATCATGGGATTTGAGGCTATCACGGGAAACCCCAACTACCAGGGTATTGGCTTTTGAAAAGGCATCAATATTGTCCCTAAATTCACCAGACTCAGCTGTGCATCCAGGTGTCATATCTTTTGGGTAAAAGTAAATGACGAGTTTTTTGCCTTGCGCCGAAGCTGGAGTGAAAGTCAGTCCAGATGTAGCGGGGACGGCGCATTGGGGGATAGGTTTACCGATGGCTACTGACATAATGATCCTTGGTTAGTTAGTGTGTCTCTAGGTTTTAATTATTCTGAATAATGAGTTCACCGCTGCGATTGGGTATTTCTCCCCAAGTCAGTGGCAATACCGCTATTTTATCTAGTTGTTTAGTGGCCTCCCAAGATTGGTGAAGTTGGCCCATGGTCACTAGATCATGACCTTGGTTTAGCCAGCCAATGATGAGTTTTTCAAAGGCAGGCATTAGCTTTTGACCTTCAAGTTCGGCATGGAGGGTAAATACTTGATCATTTGGATTGCTTTGGGTGATTGCTAGTAGTTTATCTACGGCCGCAAACTCATCGGCATCGTCCACCCCAATGAGCTCATCTAAGGTGGGAAGCGTGGTGGGGTATTGAACATGTTTGGACTTACCAGAGGGAAAGGCTAAGCGATAGGGTATTAAGTTTGCTTGAGCTCTGCCGTCGGAAGAGTATTGAATACCCCATTGATCTAATTGCTCAAAGGCTATTTCATTCATTTGCCAACCTGCAGCGCCATAAGTTTGAGGGGCATGACCAAAGATTTCTAAAAAGCGATCCCAACTTTTTTGCATCATCGTTTTAGTCCATTTAGCATCTTTATTGCGGACTTCATCATGCCAAGCGACATGGTCCCACGCATGAATACCACTCTCGTGACCAGCTTGGTCAATTGCCTGCATTTCTGCAGCCGCTTGTTTTCCGATATCTGGCCCAGGCATCAAAACACCATATAGCAAAGTCTTGATACCGTAGTGTTCCACTACAGAGGTGCGGCTTACTTTTTGTAGAAAGCCTGGACGAAAGACGCGCTTTAAGGCCCACCCGGTATGGTCTGGCCCCAGGCTAAATAGGAAGGTGGCCTTTAAACCATAGCGTTCTAGGGTACGCGCTAAATTTGGAGCCCCTTCTTGGGTTCCGCGTAAGGTATCAATATCAACCTTTAGTGCAATTTTGGCCATGAAGTACCGAGTTATTCCGTATCAGCCAAGTGACGGGCTTTTTCCACATCCTGACGATATGCTTCAAAAATATTCTTAAGCGCATCGGTCATAGTGGTGCTTGGTTTCCAACCCAGTTCACTCATAGTGTTGTCAATTGCAGGTACGCGGTTTTGGACATCTTGATAACCTTCACCATAGTAGGCGCCCGAAGTAGTTTCTAAAATCTTGACTTCATTTGCAGTCTTGGCATATTCAGGAATGCTGCGAGCAATCTCGAGCATTTGATTAGCGAGATCGCGTACTGAATGATTATTCTTTGGATTACCGATGTTATAGATCTTGCCATTAGCGATACCATCTTTGTTGTCAATGATGCGCATTAATGCATCGATACCATCATCAACATAAGTGAATGCGCGCTTTTGTGCGCCACCATCAACTAGGTTGATTGGTTCGCCGCGAGCGATGTGACCTAAGAACTGAGTGACAACTCGTGACGAGCCTTCTTTTGGGGTGTAGATACTATCAAGACCAGGACCAATCCAATTGAATGGACGGAACAGGGTAAAGCGCAAGCCTTCCATGCCATAACCCCAAATCACCCGATCCATTAACTGTTTAGAACAGGCGTAAATCCAGCGCGGTTTATTGATCGGGCCATAAACCATATTGGATGTCGATGGGTCGAACGCACTATCTTCACTCATACCGTACACCTCAGATGTGGATGGGAAAACCAAATGCTTTTTATATTTAACTGCAGAGCGAACGATCGGAAGGTTAGCTTCAAAATCTAGTTCGAATACTTTAAGAGGCTGCTGTACATAAGTTGCTGGTGTCGCAATGGCTACTAAAGGCAAGATCACATCGCATTTGCGGATGTGATACTCCACCCACTCTTTATTAATAGTGATATCGCCCTCAAAGAAATGCATGCGAGGATGATTCACGAGATCGCCGAGACGATCATGTTGCATATCCATGCCATAGACATCCCAGTCGGTAGTCTCAAGAATGCGTTTTGAAAGGTGGTGGCCAATGAAGCCATTAACCCCAAGAATGAGTACTTTTTTCATCTTTACTGCCTCGTTTTAATCTAATGTGTCTTTGCTGGGAACCATTCCAGGATTTCAAGGGCCTGGTGGTCACCACAAATGCCGAATACCCGATTATCAACCACTTGAATGCCACGAGCACCAAGATCGAGCTCCGCCGGAAAAGGCCCTTTTAGGCTTGATCTGGCCACGATCATGTTTTGGCCGTGCCAGTCGGTAAAAGCGCCTGGATAAGGGGGCGCCACGGCTCTGACGAGGTTATGAATCTGTTGGGCGCTTTGATCCCAATGAATTAGTCCATCTGATGGCTTGCGACCACCAAAATAACTACCCTGAGATAAATCGTTTGGTTGATGAGGAACTTTCCCCAGAATGAGATCAGGTAATACTGCGCCAATTACGCTAACAGCCGCTTGGCTAACTTTAGCAAAGACATCAGTAGCAGTTTCATCAGAACCAATACTGACTTCTGCCTGAGCAACAATATCACCCGCATCTGGTTTGACTTCCATCACATGCAAAGTAGCGCCAGTTTTAGATTCACCATGAAGGATTGCCCAGTTCACAGGCGCACGCCCCCGGTATTTCGGTAAGAGTGATCCATGCATATTTAATGCCGCAATCTTTGCACAGGCCAAAATCTGCGCAGGAATCATATTGCGATAGTAGAAGGAGAAAATATAGTCAGGTGCTAGCGCTTGAAGTTGAGGAATTAAATCATGCAGTTCAGCAGCACTTGGCATCACATAGGGGATTTGGTGTTCGGAACAGAGATTGCTAACACTCCCAAACCATATATTTTCATTGGGATCATCTTGGTGTGTGACCACTAAATCAATCTTGATGCCTGCTGCTAGAAGTGCCTTCAGACAATATACGCCCACATCATGATAAGCAAAGACGACGGCGTGCAATTATTTTTTCTCTAAAACAGTTTGCACGACATATCTTGGACGTTGTCTAACTTGTTGGTAGATGCGGCCAATATATTCACCAAGTAATCCTAGGCCAAAGAGCATGACCCCAATTAAGAAGAAGGTAAGCGCAAACAGGGTAAAGACGCCTTCAACCTCAGCGCCCAAAAGAAAGCGGCGAAAAAGCAAATAAGCAAATAAACTGCCTGCAGCAAGGGCAAGCAACATACCCAAAATTGAGAAAATTTGTAAAGGCATTACTGAGAAGCCCGTCACCAAATCAAAGTTCAAGCGAATCAGTTGATAAATCGTATATTTCGACTCTCCAGCAAAACGCTCTTCATGCTTAACAGTGATTTCTGTAGGATTAGAAGCAAATGTGTAGGCTAAAGCTGGAATAAAAGTATTGCTTTCATCACATTGGCGAACTAGGTCAATAATACGGCGGCTGTAGCCGCGCAGCATACAGCCTTGATCAGTCATCTTGATACGGGTAATACTTTCGCGTAGACGATTCATGGCGCGTGAAGCAAACTTTCTAAAGAAGCTATCTTGACGATGGGTGCGAATGGTACCGACATAATCATGACCCATTAGAAGTTGCTCGGTAAGCGCATCAATTTCTTCAGGTGGATTTTGAAGGTCTGCATCCAAGGTAATAATGTATTCACCTTTGGCATATTCAAAGCCAGCCATGATGGCCATGTGTTGCCCAAAGTTGCTATGAAATAAAACTGCGCGTGTGACATCGGGCCTTAGCTCTACTTGTTTGGCTAAGATACCGGCTGAGCGATCTTTGCTACCATCATTAATAAAGATAATTTCGTAGGTAATACGCCGTTTGGCAGCAATAATATCTAACGCGGGATATAGGCGATCGAATAAAGCTTGGAGGCCATCTTCCTCGTTATAAACAGGAACAACAATACTGAGTGTTGGCTGGGCGGCTAAATTTGCAGTCATGCCGCAATTTTGCCTGATCTTGAGGGTTAGCCCCAAGATCCTTAATTTTTGCGATGTTTTTTCAGAATTTCTACTAAACCCTTTGCTATACGGCCAATATCCTCATTAGCCATGGCTGGAAATAAGGGTAAGGTCAGAATCGAACGGCCAATGCGGTTTGCAATGGGGGTAGCTTTGGCTTGATAGCCTAGATTCTTGTAAAGGGTAAAACTAGTAATGATGGGGTAATGCACACCAGTGCCAATCCCCAGCTCTTTTAGTTCGGCCATCACCTGGGCACGGTCCACAGCTAATTGCTCAAGTGGTAGTAACACTTGAAACATGTGCCAATTCGTTTCAGTAAAGTTTTCTACGGGCAATTCCAGATCCAAATCTTCCAAGCCTGTAGTTTGAAGTTCACTACGAAGGACATCAAAATATTGGCGTGCGAGTTCTGCGCGTCGGAATTGATACGCGGGTAATTGTTTAAGCTGCTCCAGACCAATGACAGCATTCACATCAGTAAGGTTATCTTTACCGCCTAGTACATCAACATCCATACCATCCATTCCTTGGCGGGTAAGTCCTTGCAAGCGGAATTTTTCTGCTAGCCTTGCTTCATCAAGATTATTCAGTACGAGACAGCCACCCTCAATAGTGGTCAGATTTTTATTGGCCTGGAAGCTAAAGCTCACGAGATCGCCAAAGCTCCCTATCTTCTTACCGTTCCAAAGAGATCCAAAGGCTTGCGCTGCGTCTTCAATCACCCGGAGATTGTGCTGCTTAGCTAAGGCATAGAGCTTATCCATATCTACGGGGAGTCCTGCTAAATAAACAGGCATGATGGCGCGGGTTTTAGGGGTGATTGCTGTCGCAACTTTATTGAGATCGATATTTCGTGTCAGAGGATCAATGTCTACAAAGACCGGTTTAGCACCTACGCTCAGAATCACGTTGGATGTTGCAACCCATGAAATTGGGGTGGTAATGACTTCATCACCTTCGCCAATGCCAGTAACTTGCAATGCAATCTTCATCGTTGCAGTGCCATTTGCAAAGCAGCGTACAGGACGCCCGCCAAAATAATCAGAAAGTGTTGCCTCAAACTCAGCTAGCTTAGGGCCCGAGGTAACCCATCCAGAGCGGAGAACCTGTGCAACAGCATCAATCGTTTCTTGATTAAAGCTGGGACGCGTAAAAGGAATAAATGCAGGTTGTGATACTGACATGATGAGCCTTTATTGTTGCGGGGAGCTAGCGTTATCGGGATGTTTCACAATCACTCTTCGAGAATCTCGATCCACTTCTTGCATTGGGAAGTTTATCTTCTGTAAGGCGATGTACTGCTCAGGAACCATTAATGCATAAGATGCTTGATCTTCTCTCCAACGCTCTATAAACGCATCAAGCGTTGGCATCCAAAGCTCTGGTTCTTGATTGACCCCAAATTCCAATTCATCTGGGGATTCCACCATGATCATCGTTCGGCCAAGATAAAAGGGTAGCGTATGATCAAGCATGCGAACAGAATAGATGTTTACATTGGATGGTATTAATGCTTTGACACGCTGTGCGAGGTCGATGCCAGATACAGCCCGACCAAGCGTTTCATGACCGGTACCTGCAATGATCGTGCAAAGGAAAAGGCCAATAGCAAAGCTGACTATGCTGCGAAGACCGTTGTGTTTACT
>Ga0194047_10000970_pt1 | contig 18230 bp, 11 predicted proteins | sample JunL225m_MetaG_2_FD_160070 | JGI IMG/M metagenome (GOLD analysis project Ga0194047, IMG submission 160070) | Anoxic zone freshwater microbial communities from boreal shield lake in IISD Experimental Lakes Area, Ontario, Canada - Jun2016-L221-5m | ecosystem: Environmental > Aquatic > Freshwater... | reverse complement strand
GAGCCATGGCGCCATATGCAACGACGGGAGTAGAATGAAAAATGTCAGCTTTGAGTCGTTCGGAAACAACTGTTTTTTTCACTCCGATATCAGGGTTCATGTGTAGAAATTGTTTCATAAGAAAAGTGATTACGTTAAAGGTTTAATGATAACTGATCTCTTTCGCTTTCCTGCTTCTCTCTGATCCTCTGTATTTCCTCTTTCCGAAAACGTATTTCTTCTTCAAGCCGCTTACGCTTTTCAACTTGTAGACGCTTGCTCTCTTGAAGCTCCTTGAATGACTGTTTATTAAGTTCACTACCTATCTTTTTCAGTATTTGCCAGTGAGGAGAACGCCTCATTTTATATTCTTCCATGCGTGCAAGGGCCTGTTCAGCGGAAACCGGAGAGGCAGGTTTCGGAATGCTGGCCATCATAAAGTATTTTTCAACCTGCAGTAAGATCTGTTCATCCGAGAACTCGTAAATCAGTGGAAGGTTCAATGCCTGATACACGGCAGTCCATCCCTGCTTGTTGTCGGGGTCAATGGATCGTACAGAAAGTTTCGGATTGAATTGATACCAGCCTTGAATAATACGGACAAACAACCCCCGATTGTATGCATAGTCGCGCTCAACTTCGTTGCGGGCAAGTACTCCTGAGAGATACTGCCGTCGATTGCGTTCAGGGTAAACAACATTGACCGGCATATTTGTCCATGCTTCAAGAATGACCTTAGTATCAAAAGCTCCGTAAGAGTTCCGCAGACGGTGAGTGAAACGGGATTTAAAGAGTACCCAGAGCGTCTGAAAAAGGAAGTATTCAGAGAGATGTCGGTCAAGGCGTACAAGACGATCACCGTTGTTGACGTCAACGCATGGTGGTGCAAGCAGTTCATAGAGCACAGCAAAGTTTCTTCGGGCATATTCGCGATTGCGGAATGCTCTGCGCATTGCCCAATGCAGGGCATTGAATCCATACTGGTCGGCCTTCTCCGTGTCTGCACCCCGTTCGAGCAGTGCTTCAGTTAAAGGAATATTGCCGGAAGCAGCTGCAGCCATCAGCGGTGTCTGGTTCATGGGAAGCCGGTGGTCAGTACCATACTGATCACACTGCTTCAGAATGTTTCTGGTCTGCTGGGTGAAATAGGGCAGATAACTTTTCCGTCCAAGTGTTTCAAGCTGTTCATTGAAACTTTTTTTCGACTCAAATTGAGCATCCTTAATGAGTCGTTCAGCCAGAAAAGGTTCATCATGATAGGTGGCATATTCGTAAAGCTGGTGTTTCTGCTTATTGCCAGGCACCTTGTCACGGAATACTTTATGGAGCGCCTCCCGTACATGAGCTTCATCAAAAACCGGCCAGGGTGGCGGAGATTGTTTGAGAATAGTCTGGCGAATAGCCTCTGCCTGCTCCTGTTTACCCTGGAGTTCAAGCTTTCTGGCCTCTTTCTGCCACTCCTCAAGTGATGATTGGGCTGCTTCGACCTTCACTTTGCCATCAACCTCAAGCTCAAGCAGGCTGAAAAGCCGGTGACCGGTGTCGGATTCGATGATATAAAGATTTTTTATCGCTCTGGTCAATGCAACATAGATCGCATTGACAAAAAACTTGTAGACTTCAAGGGATTTGTCGCTCTTGTCTTTTGCTCGACGATAATCAAGATTTTCAACTGCGAGATCATTTTTGCCAACACCGTCGACGATTTCGTTAAACTCGCTTCGGTGGCCGGAAACAAACCGGTAAAGCACAATATTTTCATATTCCAGCCCCTTGGCTTCATGTATCGAGAATAACAAGGGTGTTGAAAAATATTTACGTGCCTCCTGCTTGTCTTCATCGCGCATGACCAGCACGGCAAAGCGGGTTGATTGTTTTGTTTTTTTATCGAGTTCACGCTTTACAGACTCATTATCAGCCATCAGAGCCACAGTCCCTGCTTCTCCTCCAACAGCCTGCACGAGAAAATTGCTTTCCTTGTCGATGGAGCCAAAGCGCCGCTGCTTTATTTTAAGCAGTTGATTGGCAATACGGGTAGCTTCCGTTCCATTACGGAAATTAGCGGTGAGCACACTCATCTGCTGCTGACCGGCAAGTTTTGGGTCATTCCAGAAAAGAGTTTTCACCTGACTCCATGAAAAGAAATTAGGATGAACAATCTGGTTTGAATCACCGCAGAGCAGAAAGTTCCCCTTCTTTTTAAGCGTCTTAAGCACCAGGGAGAGCTGCGCGATGGTGAGATCCTGCACCTCGTCAATAACAACAAAATCGTATCGGGGTGTTGCTTCACAGTCGTGCACAACAATGTTCAAGTCGAACAATCCCTCTTCAGCAAGCCACTGACGATATTTTCCGAAGAGCTCATAGAGTTTCTCTCGCTGATTTTCGCCAAAGATTGATTGACGAATACCAAGCGATGCGTACTCTTCGCGACTGAGAATCCCTGCGTCGCCGGCAGTAATCACGCCGCGTATCTCCTCAAATGCCTGATGCGCATCGATACCTTTAAACGAGTTCTGCATGCGGGCAAACCACCTTGAAAAATCACGCCAGGTGGCTTCACGACCAGCAGGCACACGAATCGATTCAACAAACTCACGGTAGGAGAGAAAGTTGGCTTCCTGCCCGGTGTGCTCAAAACCATGAGCGTAGTAGAGGTTTCGCGCATTCTGGGCCAGATAGACCGAGTGAGTAACATAGAGCACCTCCCCTTCAGCATGTTTCAGCTTCTCGAGAGTCAAGGCTGTCTTGCCGCTGCCGGCACTTCCGACAATAATCAGGGGAGGCTGCTGACGGTAAATCATCTCCTGGGTATCATCAAAAGAGATAGGCTTGTCGAGCAGGTGAATCGCGATATGCTCAGGGTGCAGATAGCGTAAATGCTCGGCATCTTTTACAGCTTCACCGAGGTCGACATCGGGAATTTTAGATTCGTCAATGAGTGCACCCCGCAAAAAACGCGACTTGTCGTAATTATGGCTGGCAATAACCTCAAGCATCAAAGCACACACTTCATCGCCATGTCGAACCAGCGTAAAGAGCAGCCGGTCGGCATCATCGAGCTTTGCGCGATAGAACTTGCCATGAGTGAGGTTGACAAGTTTTTTAACCTGTGCCGAGCGGAAATCATTGCGGGCAAGGGCATCGGCTACCTTACGATAGCCTGCCTTGACACTTGAGACATCAAGGCCGGTATATTCAAGAATTTTCATTCAACTTATTGGCTATACATTCACAACATCCACCGCACAAATCGAACATCGCGGGAAAAAGTTTTTTTGCAATGAACACAAGGATCTGCTGGCAGGAAAAATAACAAAAGGGCAGCAAATATTTAATCCAGTTGGGATCATCTTGGCTATATCAAGCACCACTTGAAAAGCATCAAGATTGCATACTCTTCAGTTCAATATTAAGAGCCTTCACTCCTTGAATAGCTGAGATCAGTTCAGTTCGGATTTCATGTTTTTCGGTGTTGTAGTGGCTGAAAGCGTTAAGAACAAGATTGCGATATTGTTCAATATCTGTTATAGTTTTGGGGTGCAGATCAGGTTTTACTTCCTTCCAGAAATCTTCTGATGAATAGTCTTTCAGTCTGGATTTGAACACCAGTTTCTTTTTCTTTTTTTCGCAGTAAGTGCGGATAATTTTTTCAAAGGCTGAACGGGTGTAGACTGCTGCTGCTTTGTAATCGGAGTGCTGCAGGTGGTATGCTGCCTTTTCAAGAAAGTCTTGATTATCGAAGATGCAGGGGATTTCAAAGCCCTCTATTGTTTCCTGGGCATAGAACTCCATTGTCTTCCAGACTTTATTGTTTTCAAGAAAACCTTTGGCATATTCGAACCAGGGTTTGTCATAGGTGGTGATGAATACCTGATATTCGGGAAACTCATATTCCAGTATTTGTAGCAAAGGCAAGCGGTTGGCGATATCAAGTCCGATAAATATGTCGTCGAGAAACAAGATTTTGCAGGGGATCCCCTGCACGTGCCGTTTGATCATTCCAAGGTAGATGGAAATGGCTATTGCTGACAGTCGGGCTTCGTTGAGAAACAAATGTGGATATGCAATCTTTTTTCCAGCGTAAAGAAGATCAACAGTGACACGAGCATTGTCTAACGCGGAATAATCACTGCTCGGACGAACCTGAGCATAGCGAAGAGTTACTTGGATATTGTGATTGAACTGGTCAAGAATTGGTTTTGCGTGTTTGAGAATGTACTCAGGACTGTCGGGCTTAAACAGTTCACCAAAAGCTTCATTGAAAGCCTTGATTGCAGAATTGACCTCGGTTTTCTTTTTGTTAATTGGGTATTCACGACCTGTCTTTTTTTCAATCATCGACTCCACGTCTTCCCATAGCTCACCAAGCTCGCGGCCATTGGTCAGGGAGTATCGGAAGTGTTTCAAGACCCCTTTTACCAAAAGATCAAAGAGATTGATGGAGTTATGCTTTTTCAGATGGTGAATATCCAGCAGATGCTTATAGGTGAGAAAGCTTTTCAGCTTGTTTGCATCGCGGATAGTGGTGTCGGCGGCTTCTCTGGTATCATTTCTTGATGAGGAAAACTCATAGTTTCGAGTTTTTCCTTTGCCTTCTTGATCGGACGAAAATTTAACATTGATTGCGGTCGAGCCTTTTTTCTCTTCGGAGACAAAAATATTTTCAAGCTCATGCAGATCAATGTTTTCGATGGACGACTGAAAAAAATCTTTCAGGGCATAGTAGAGAGAGCTTTTACCGCTGCCGTTTTCACCATAGATGAAGAGGTTTTTACCGTCAACCTTGATTGGGTATGTGCCAAGAAAAGCTTTGTAGTTGGTGATTTCAATAGACTGAATTTTCATCTCTTCAAAGCCTCCCTTATGATGCGAACTTCATCGACACTATCGAGGGTTTCAATGTTGTTACGGACAGGGTGGTTCGGGTCGTAGAGCCGATCAAACTCGCTCTGGATGATAGCGAGTTTTTCAGTATCGGTCATGTGCTCTGAAACGGGTTTCACATCGCCGAGATGTTTCTGAATCTCTTTTCCTGCTCTTTTCAGCTCATCAGAAAAATAAAGCTCATAGACCAGAGCATCGATCAGCTGCTCGAAAAATGCTGACTGGAGGTTTTGTTTTTTTACTTTTGTCGTTTGAACATAATCGACAAGCAGTTCAAGCAAGGAAGTCACTTGTCCTGTTGATTTAATCACAGGCAGGTTTTGAAGAAAAACCTTTTTGTAACGGAATGTGTCGCCGCGCAAATCACCGCCAGCATAAAATGCACGAAATACAAACGTAAGTAACTGAGAGTTTAATAACGCAGTGAGGTATCTTGTATTCTCTCCAGTGAGCACGAAAGCTGTAGCCTCGGGGTAGATTCCACTTGTATCGAGATAGAACGCTGAATCGAAAACGATCTCTGCATAGACAATCTTTTCTTTCTCAAATTCTTTGTAATATGCAATTTGATCCTGTGTTTCGAACCACTTGTTCCCTGTCGCTTTTCGGCTTTTTATGACATTTCCCTGATCATCCCTGTCAATTACCTCTCCTGTCTGATGTAATTTTTTCCCGAATGATTTCAAATATCCGCGCACTGCTGGATATTCATCAATATTGATATCCAAGGCAGGAAAGGTGGCGATTAGCCACAAATCAGCAAAATTTGCGCTGTAGCGTTTGACATCTCGACCGCGAAGGATTGGCTTAATGATTTCAACGTTTTTCGGGTCAAGCGCAATCAACTCGTCTTTCTTCTTGCCATCGATTATAAACGCATCGTTATAACCCGTTTTAATTCCATAATTCATGGATATGTCCCACTTCTTTAGTGGCACACCGACTGCTTCAATCTGTTTCTTAATTGCAGCCAATTTAGAGGCAGCAATGACAAAACTTTCTTCGCTAAAAAGAGCCGTCCCCTGGGGGTTATCTTCTAACATCCGTAGCAATGAAGTCGCCTTCAGATAAGCTGCAGAAAGGTCCCATACCTTAGGATCATGGTGCCATAATGTTTTTTCAAAGAGCAAAATATTCGTGTAGGTTGTGGCCTCGGAAAATATTGGAGAATCTCCAAAATCTATCAATTGGCATATGGCTGTTTGCTTGAGAAAGAAGCGTCTGATTTTCTCGCCATAACCTGCCCGCATCCACTTATTTGAGGTAATGAATGCGAGTACCCCTTTTTTTCGCAACAGGCGAAACCCTTTTTCATAAAAAAGACAGTAGATGTCACCTGTTTTCGCAAAGGTTTCGTAGTTCTGTTTTTCCCATGTTTTCTGAATCTCTTTACCGCTGAAATTCTGTATCTGCACATAGGGCGGGTTTCCGATAACGACATCGAACCCACCTTTTTGATGCCATACTTCAGAAAAGAAAAGTTCAAAATCGAAATCAACCGTGTAACCAGTATACTGCCGTGCCGTTGCCAGGAATTCATGGAGTCGAGAGTCGATTGCTTTGCGCTTTTCCTTTCTTTTTAACTCTTCGGTTTCCTCGTAAAAATCAAATTTCATTATCTCAATCAGCTGGGACGCAACGTCGTCTTTGAGGACATTGCTGGGCAGGCCGATCAGGGAGTTCCCACGAACAATTTTGTAGTCAAGGTTCGGAAGTGCTTCTATGGTGTTATAATCCTCCTCGTCAACAATAAGCGAGAGCCAGAGTCGCAGACGGGCTATATCGATAGCACTCTGATCAATATCGACACCGTAAAGGCTTTCACGAATGGTGTGCCGCTTGAGTGCGTAGATGGTTTGTGGATGTTCGAGATGCTCCGCCAAGGCCATACGGGCAGTAACGATTTCGTGCAGTAAACCAACAGGAAACGCGCCGGACCCGATAGCAGGATCGCAAGCTCTTATGCTGGCGAGATAGTTATCAATGAGTTGTGCATGTTGTCTAACTGATTCTGGAAGCTTCAGGGTATCTATGAAGAGATGTCCCTTCCTGATCAGTGTTTCGATATCTTCTTTCGGAACCCTGACCTCCTCTGTTTCTTCAGTGAGCTGAAGTTGACCAGTTCGAACCTCATTTCCGAAAAAGCTGGTCTGACTGTGGCCGATTTCGTTAAAAACCGGGGGAGCATTGTTCAAAACGTTATCGAGGTAATGAATCAGGCTTTCCTGACACATGTAGTGAACTATTTCGCGGGGAGTGTAAAATGCGCCCATGCTTTTACGCTCTGTCCACTCAAGCATGTTTTCGAAAACCTTACCAAGCATTTCAGGATCAACCGCAACCTCTTTCTCAAGCGGTTCATCCTCTTTTATGGTAAAATTATATCGGTCAAAAATATCAAGAATACCAGTACCCTCATCACCAGACTTGCCCTTTTCTTTGTTGTGGAAGAGCGAGTTCGGCAAATCGATGGTTTCTATTTGCATGTCATCACGTTCAAAAAGGCCGCCGTTCAGGAACGGGATTTTGCAGTCAAAACGCTGGTAGTAGTCGGGATCATCCTGATCTTTGCGCTCTTTTGCTAGTGCTTCATAAAACAGAAATTGCAAAAAATCGCGATAGTAGTTTTTTTCTCCTTCAGCAATAAGCTCGAAGTGATCACGCATAAATCGTCTTGATCCACTGTCCCATTTGTCATCTTTCGCCACACCAAGCCACCTTTTTTTCTGCAAAAAGTAGAGAAAGACAATCTGACCGAGAAGCTTTTTTGCAAACCGGGCAACGCTGTTGCTCGTCTCATCTCCTGAAGCATTCAAGAACATTGGTTGTCGTTTCAGTTGTTCAGAAAGCTTGAGATAGAGCCCCTTATATTGCTCAAAAAATTCATCAGTTACCTTTTCGATACTGAACGCAGCTTCGATCTCTTCAATCCGGGGATTGGTGTAGTCTCTTTCAAGTAAGGGCAGGAGCTGCTGCTCAGCTGTATGGCTGTTTTCATGTTTGCCGACCAAATATGAGCAACGCCTAGCAGGGGTAAACTCATCCTTGATGCGAACTCTCCCCTTGTCGTCCCTGAAAGCCTGATGTTCAATTTTGACAAATGAAAATCGCCACTCCGCACCATTGTCTTCGTGCGCATAAAAAGCAATTAAAGCACATTCCTTTCCAAACGTTTTAAGAGTTCTGAGTGAAAAATTACGCAACATCGAACGTGCATGATCGAGTTTGGAGAGACTTTTCAACTCTACCACGAGGAGATCCATTTCAATACCGTCAAAGTCCACATACTTTCCAATTCGCCAATATTGTCGAACATGCTCTGAATACGCCGAAGGAATTCGACTTCCTGAATAGTGCTGGTCTCTAACCACAAAGTCATTGAGCAGGTTCCGAAGAAAAAGCTGGTAGTTCTCCCTGTCAAAAGAGTTCTGAAAAATATCCTCTACGAGTTTTTTTGCCTGTGATTTGTCCATGGTGGATTATGGCTGTTGTGCAATCTGGTAACCGGAGAGAATGACTTCCCGTTTTGTTGATGTGGTAGTGTCGGATGCTATTTCTGGTGCGTCTACAACACGGATATGTTTGCGCAGGATAGTAATAACCTCCAGCGGATCAAGCGTTTTCTCAAGCTCTTTACGAACGCTTTGCGCTACTTTTTTTGCAATTGTTCCCCTCGAAAGCATCTTGCTGAGCGCATCGATGAACTCTTCGTCGCTATCGGTAAACTTCTGGCAGTGTTTGATAGCTTTATCCTTGAGGCGATGTTCGATATAGCTGGTATTGGAGCGCCCACCGCTCAAACTGTTTATGGGATCTGTTTCAAGGCGCTGATCGAGCTGAAACTGCTGCTTGTTCAGTTCAAGGAGATGGTAGTAATCTCCGGGCATCGGTTGACGAGGAGTATCAGGGAGACATTCAAGCAACCGCGCTGCCTCAAAAAAGGTGATTTCAGCAGGCTGTTCAAGTTTATTGCTATAAAACTTTTTCAGTTTCCCGATCCTAAAGAAAGTGAGCAGTTGGTTCACCTCAGCAGTATCAACGAGCCTGCCGGAACGTGCTTTTTTTGGAAGCCGTTTTATTTTTTCGAAAAGCTGCGGGTTTTCGTCGCGAAGTTTTCGAATCATATCAAGATACATCAACTCAGAATCGCCATCTTCATCTTCGCCTGTATATGATCGGATGTTGTTCAACGTATCGAAGAGTTCCTGACTGCCGATTTCTTCCCCTTCAGAAAGATATTTTGCATCTTCACCAAGAATAGCGTGGAACATCTGGATTTTGTTGGTGATGTTGACTTCAAGTCCCAGATGGATGTCTGACTGGCTGGTCGGAAAAAAGTTATAGATGAAAATATCAGCATGTGCTGTTCCGAGGCGGTTGATACGCCCTGCACGTTGGAGCACTCTTGTGGGGTTCCAGGGAAGATCGTAATTGATCAGAATATTTGCCCGATGGAGGTTCATTCCTTCTGCCAGCACATCGGTGGCAATAAGAATCCTCACATCATCAGTAGGCGCTTTATGATTGGGATCAAAAGCTGCCTGGATCAGTTCACGTCCATTCGAACGGTTGGCTGTGACTCCTGATGTGCTGGAAAGGCAGCCTTTACTACTGAAAAACAGTGCCTTACCAGGAAATTCATTATTCAAACGATCAAAGAGATACTCTCCTGTTTCGCGTGACTCTGTAAAGATCACCAGTTTGCTTTTTTTCAGCTCTTTGTCGGTGCGAAGGCATTGAATAAAAACATCAAGCTTCGTATCATCTTCAACACTGAGCCAGAGAGCTTCAAGTTGCTGGAGAATTTCAAGATCGTGCAGAAGATCAGCATGGAAATCCTCTTTAAAGTCTTCCGACCTATATTTACTGGCTTGTTCAGCTTCAACAAATGCTTCAAGTTTTTCGATATCGTCATTTTCAAGAAGATCGTAGACGTCGATATTTTTGCTGATATATACCGTGCCTGACTGGAACATAGTGATGAAACGTTCGTATGACTCGACAAAGCGTCGCAAACTATTCCGAAATGCATAAAAGCTGCTTTCAAGGCGTTTGATCAGAATGCCTTTCATGAAGCCACCCACATTTCGCTGCTGCTGCTTTTCAAATTCGGATAGCTGCTTGCTGCCGGTATAATAAAGCAGCGGAATATAGCGGGTGTAGCGGAACGATTGCAGCAGGTTGATGGTGGTGTTAAAGGTTTGTTCCAGTTCACCCTCAAAGCGATAAACGATCTTTCTTGGTGTTTGCATTTGGGGAAAGCCAAGGTTCTGGCGAAGCATGTCCTCTTTAAAATAGGTCAAGACATCTTTCCTTGTTCTGCGTACCATAACATGTTTCAGAATACGCTCTCGAATCTCACGGGAGACCTCTTTGATTCGCTCTTTGTATTCAGGATCAGTGCGGTCAATTCCATCAAATCGTTTTCTAAGAGTCTGGAAATATTTTTCAAGGTTCGGAATACCGGGAATTGTCGAATTTTTCGGTGCCTGAAAGAGTTTGAGCTGGGCAAAAATATCGTCGATGGTGTTGTTCATCGGGGTGGCAGTGACGAGAATGACCTTCTTTCCCCGGCAGATATCAAGCAAATCGGCGTATGAACGGGTATTTTCATTTCTGAAACGGTGAGCCTCATCAACGACGACATAATCAAAGCGATCAATGCCGAATCGAACAATGTGATCAAGTTTCCCCAAAGACTCAACTCTTGCTGGAACCCTGAAGTCATGCAGGCTCTCTTCCCAGTAAGCTTTCAGCGTAGGCGGACAAATCACCAGAATTCGACCCCTGACCTGCTGTAATAATTGAGCAGCAATAAAGGTTTTCCCCAGACCAACCACATCAGATAAAAAGACGCCATTATACTCGTTAAGCTTTTTCAGCGCCTGTATAACCGCCTGTTGCTGGTATTGCAGCGGCATGAAACCGTCCGGCAGAAACAACTGAATATCGTTCGGGAGGTTGATGTCCTCCTGCATGTATTCATAGATGAGCCTCAGGTAAAGCTCATAGGGAGTGATCTTGTCATTCAGCCAGGTTTTGTTTTCTACCGTATCAACAAACTCTTCTGAAATATCGACGGATTCTTTCCAGAGCGTTTCAAACTGCTGGAGCGCAAATTCCACATCACCGCGCTGACGCAGTTCAACATTGAACTCCCTGTTTGCTACCAGACCGGAGTATGAGAAGTTACTTGACCCGGTGATAACAAACCCGAAATCACGATCGTCGGGCTTAAACCTGCCGATGTATACTTTGGCATGGATATTTTTTGATGGGAAGGCCCGGATTTCAAGCTTCCGACCGTTACCACCGTTTTTTTGGTCATTGTCTGAGTCACAGCAATCGGCCTTTAGAAATTCGATAAACTTTCTCAACCCTGTTTCAAGGTGCTGATCAGTTTCTGTTGACTCTTCAACTTCTCCAATCAGAGTTGATTGAAAATGCTTTTTCGTGTTACTGTGGGAATCGAAATCCAGAATACCCTGATTCTGTGACGCACTGACGGCATCATACGACTCGCCATCCAGACCAAGACCAACGAGTATTCTTGTTTTTTCAAGAGGTTCAATAGCGTCGTAAAGCTGATAAAAACCACTCGAACGAAAATAACCAACAAGCACATCAAAAAAACGGGTATCTGCAAGAGTGACTTTAAACCTGTCGAGAAGCGTCTGGTTCCCGTCGTTTGTAAAAAAGGTAAGATCTGTATGGTTGCCACTCAATGATTGACTCCGTGTAAATTCTTTGTCGCTGTTATGATAATATACCTTTCGTGTGATACTGTAAAGATCCTCAAATCAACGAGATGATATAGAATACAACACGTAGCTCCAATCACAGTGTGCTGAAACTCTCCTTAAGGTTGACGAGGTAGCGTTCTATCATGCCGGTGAATTCCATGACGACAAGCGGGGAGATGATGAACTCCAGAAATGAGGGAAAATCGACCGTAAGATCGCCTTTTGTGTTAAGCGCGACCGTTGTTCCTCGCCCTTTCGGGGTTATTGTCCACTCACCTGAAACAATGGCGTTGCCGACACTTTGAACAGGAGTCCAGGATACCTTGCGGGTAGCAACATCAGCGGTGTAGCGGGAAGCATAGATGGTTTGCTGGAGCGTGTAGCCGCCGATACCTATTTTTTCCATCTCCCAGCGAAAGGTATTGTCGCCAAGATCGACCAATTGATCGACTTTCGGAAAATGGGAGGCAGAACGGGGTACATCGGCAAGAAGTTCAAAAACTTTGTCGGGGGTACAGGAAGTTTCAAACTCCCTCTTGATGTTGATTGTTACAGAAAATGACATGGTTTGTAAGCCGAAGCTTCCCCTTTTAAAATGTTGGGAGAGGTTTATTCAGTGCATCCAACACAGCATTATCCCTGTTATACACATCGTCACGGAACAGGAGATCGTCGCCTTCCGTAAAAGCGGTCAGGTATAGTATAAAGACTGGAATCCGTTTTGGCAAAAATACAGTTTTTGTTTTGTTGGTACCAACCGCTGCCTTGATCTGCTCACTGTTCCATTTAACACTATCCTGAAGCACACGCGCGGCAAGTTCCAGAGGATTCTGCACCCTGATACATCCAGAACTCAACGTTCTGATACTTTTTTTAAACAGTTCCTTATGAGGTGTGTCATGCAGGTACACAATATGCTTGTTCGGGAGCATGAACTTGACTCTTCCGAGAGAGCCTTGGTCTCCGGATAACTGCCTCAGGAGGTAGGGAAAGTTTTTCTCATTGTACTGTGACCATTCAACCGCTTCAGGATCGACAATTCTGCCGTTCCGGTCAATAACGTTGAGCTTTTTCTTGCTGAGATAGGAGGTGCTTTTACGAATGCCGGGAAGTGCCTCTTTGGCAAGAATGGTAGGAGGAATCACCCATTGGGGATTAAAGATGATATATTGCATATCAGCTTTGAAAATGGGGGTTTTGCGGGCGGTTTGGCCTACGATAACCCGTGTTACCCAACTGAGGTGACCGTTTTCAACATAGTTCAGGGTAAAATCCGGAATATTAACCAGGACATAGGTAGGCTCAAGTTCGCTTAAAAACCACCGGTACCGTTCAAGATTGATGCGAATCTGATCGATACGACGTTCAACCGGAATATTCAGGAGCTTGACCGTGGATGGCCCGAGCACTCCATTAGCCTCCTTACCATTGTGTCTCTGGAACTGCCTGACAGCCTCTGCAAGCTCCCTGTTATATATCTTTTTAGCATCACTTTTCGACTCTGTGATATCTCCAGACACTTCAAGACGTTCACGCAACCTGGGGACACGCCTGTCTCTGACTCCCTCTTTCAGTATCGGACCTTCCGCCAATACTGGCCAGCCTCCTTCTTTGGCAATTGAACGGTACCGCAAAAGCTCTTTTTTGAGCTGGTCGTATTTTTGATCCTGTGGAGGAAGTTCCTTTAAAACCAGTGCTATCCGTTCGGCAGCAATGGCACTCTCAAGTCTGGATTCCAAAGCACTGCGACTCATGGTATTGCTGAGATTCCAATCGGGATCAAGACTCCTTGGATCAACTTTTCCGTAGCGAAGATGAGTGGCAAGGGTGAAAAAAGCATCACTGAGGAGAAGATCGTAACGAGCCTGCAGTTCAGGAGTTACCGGAGGCTTGCTGAGAAACTCCCTGATTTCACTGCTATGGTAATCGGAAGGATCCAGGCCCTCATCAGCAGCCGCATCAACTGCATTGATAAGCTCAGAAACCATTTCAGGCTTTGTCCATACAGGCTTAAACCTTCTTGCCGTATAAAAACGGGCAAGAGGCTTGCTGATTACCCGAGATTCTGTAACACCTTTACGATTATTCGGCTGGAGTTGCTTGTCGATAAAGCGTCGAATATGTTCTGCTACACTATTGTTGACAACTTTTTTGTGCTGACGAACCGAATCTTTCTGGCGCTGAAGCTGCTCCTGACTTGAAACTGCGGTTCTTTCTGGAGCAGGCTGAACAGGACTAAAAGCGAGCCAGAAAAGAAAAATACCGATCATAGGTTTCTGTATGTGTTAAGAATAAGGCTCGGTAAGCAGCTGAAGCCGGGCAAGATCAGGATTAAGAAGAATGGACTTGATGGCATAGTCCGAGCCGCCATGGTAGATAAACAGACAGCTTCCTCCTTTAATAAGATTAATTACCTGTTGAAAACTCTCAAAAGAGAGTGCGGGACAACCCTGACTTCTGCCAAGACGCCCGTTTTTTCTGATATAATCATGGGATACATAATCGGCACCATGAATCACAATGCTTCTTGATTCAGCGTTGTCGTTAATCCCCGGTTCCTTCCCAAAAAGTCGGAGTGAATAACCGTTTTTGCCGTCATAAGTATCACCAGTTGTATAAAACCCAAGACTGCTTTGATAAGAGCCTGAAGCATTTGAAAAATGCTGCGCATAAATGTCACCGCTGCCGCGTCCATGAGCAACAAGCCCCGAATAAAGTAATTTGCCCCGATTAAGATCAATGACAAAAATCCGTTCATCAGATGATGGGCGGTTAAAATCAATCACGGTCAGTATACCATCACGGTTTACCTGACCCTTTTCTAAAAGAGTATAATAACCGGAGAGCGCAACGCTAAGCACCATCGGGTCTACCTTATTCTTGATTTCGGGAGATTCGGAAAGTGCGGCAAAATTATTTCGAAATGCATTGATATCAAAACTCAGCGAACGACCTTCTGAAGGAAACACCACCATCATCATCATTATAAAAAGCATTGAAATCAATCTATTCATAAACAACATCATAGAGTGTTAAACCAAAGTTGGCAAATAAACTATTGGGGGTAATAATCAATCTTCCCCTTGGAGAAAGGCTGAGAGATCTGGAACCATCTTCTGGTGTACAACAACGACTACACAAGCTTTCCCGATGGAAAACTGATTTTCTTACACCAGAAATACATTCATACAGGAAAGAAAAAAACGCCTGAAAAGATATGATATTTTTTGGCTTTTCTTAAAAAAAAACCTTGTCTCATCTGGAGGCAGTGAGAATAAAACGCCATCTTGAATTGACGGTAACAACAATATCCTGTTCTGCCGGTGCTATTTCGGTCGGAACGGGCGATGGCGCCGCCCTCATGGCCATTGCCTCGATTTGGGGGTGATCTCTCAATGACGGCTGGCTAACACTGACCTCTATCAATTGACCGAGACGTCCCCCTGCGGCTTTCGCCATGATGCCGGCATCTCTTCTGGCATTTTCCACAGCGAGTGCGAGTGCTTCCAGACGAAGTGCGTCATAGTGACTTGATGAAAAGCTGACACGTTGCACTTCTTCAGCTCCGGCTTGCACCACAGCATCAATGGCATGTCCGATTTTTTCCAGATGACGAACCCTGACCATGATGGAGTGACGGGCGCTGTAGCCTTTAAGAAGGCTTTTTCCCTGAGCAGGCTCCCACTCCCAGCGGGGTGCGACGGTGTAACTTTCTGTAGAAGCATCCTCAAGAGGAATGCCTGCAGTTCTGAGGGAATTCTGCACGGTACGGTACTTCTCAGCTGCTTCTGCAGCAGCTTGATCAGCAGTTCTGGCATCCGATTTTACCACAACACCGAACTTTGCCATATCGGGCTTTATCGAAACCCTTCCTGTAGCTGATACGACAACCTGACTTTCCACGGCATAGATGGCTGGAGACAGAGCGGTGCACAGCATAAACACGCAGAGTGCAACAGCAAGAAGTATCTTTTTCATTGAACATCCTTTTCTTCGATTTCGTAATGAAAATAATGGCTACCAATCTGTTGAGTACATGCCCATTATCTCCTTATAGGCAATGGCCGCGGCACAAGCCGAAACGGGAATGCTGACCAGAAGACCTACGCCAAAAGCAAGCGCTCCAAGAAAGTTGAGTGCAAACAGAACACAGGCAAATCCGAAGAAAGCAAACCAGTTTTTAGTGATGATTTGACGGCTTGTCTCCATTGCCTGCCAGAACTCCATACGGTAATCAATGATAAGGAAGGTGGTAAACATATATCCGACAGCAAGGTAAATTCCCGGTATGAGCAGCAGCACCATACCGATGCTTACCAGAAAACCGCAGGCAAGACCTGCAAGAAACAGTGGCAGTAAATAGTTGAAGCCATTGAAAAAATCCCCAAACTGGAACGGTTTTCCGCTTAATAGCTTGAAGGCAACTATACCGAATCCAGCATAGAGAGGCGCTGCGAGAGCAGAAATAATAAATGATCCGGCAAAAGCGAATTTTGAGCTTATTGCGGATATAACAAAAATAAGAAGCGTAAACCCGATGAACTCACCGATATGCTCTTTGAACATCTCCCAACCCTGCCTGATATAGTCCTGAATATGCATGGTGACCGATGCATTGAGCTGTTTGTCGAACAGATGCGGATCGACTTTTACACCAAAATCAAAAGCTGCCATAACTTTCCTCCCTTGTGATTTACAGTTATTCGCAGACAAAAAAAGCCTGCAAAAAAAATGGCTCAAATCTGTATTATGACTTTCTGATATTATACGGGCAAGTTACAGAAGATATGTCTATACAACAACCAAAATCAGCCTGTGCATAATTTTCGTAATAAAAATCAAAGAGAAGGCTCATTTACCGTCTCTTTCCTGTCATGAGACAAGAGACACAAGCTGTCGGCGAAAAAAAGCTGGGTATTGAATTTGCATAAAAATGCGGCCAGGGTGTTGTCGCGACGAAGTACAACAACTGCTCCATCCTGCCAGATTCCATTTTCAGGGTACCACTGACTGTCGGGCGGGTCTCCCTGATTCTGATGAATATTGTGCACACCATGCCCTGTTCTGAAAGGCTCTCCGAAAATAAACAGCTTTCGGGAATGCGTCAGAAGAGGCTCAAGATCCCTGAATGCCTCAGGTCCCGTTCCGTATTTCCATGATACCGGTAAAACAGTATCTCCTGCTTCTTCGCAATGAATGAAATCAGAGGCAGCCTGCCGGCAATGGCATGTTGGCTGAAACTCCGGACTGCGATAGTAATCGATAGCCCCCGAACCGGGTTGGGAGACAAGCGGGTGCCACCCCTCCTGGAAATGAAGAATCCGATGCAACGCATCCGGTGCAAGCTCAACCAGACGCCACTGAACCCCATGAGCATCTTGTTTGTGGTCAAGATCAACCGGACATCGAAAAACTCTTCTTCCGACGCGAACCTTTACATTACAGTGGTAGTATGTCTGCTCGCTGAAGGCATGATCGCAGTAATACTTCAACAAAGTACCAACCAAAACACCGTATCCGTCGTAGAGAGGCATAACAAACCCTTGTTTGGCTGAAAACAGGTTATAAAATCATGTACATTCAAGTTACACAACTATCCCCTAAAGCCTGTCACGATTTTATGTTTCATAACGGAGTACTCCGGCTCAAGCATCAACTCGTGATTATGAACAAATAGAAAGCCGATGAACGCTGCCTCAGATAAATTTTTTTATACCGGCACTGAAACTGAAATAACGGAACGTGCCGCCACTTTCATTATAGCTGAAGCTTACCGTGCCATTTCGGATCATGGCCGGTTCTCGCTGGTGCTTGCAGGCGGAAACTCGCCACGGTCGCTGTATCGGCAGCTTGCACAGGGAGTTGCAACCAGCAATGGGGAAATACGATGCATACCCTGGGAAAAAACATGGCTTTTCTGGGGAGATGAACGAAGTGTGCCTGCCGACCATCAAGAGAGTAATTATCAGATGGCACGAGAAACGCTGCTTTCACAAATTTCTATTTCTGAAGAGCATGTTTTCAGAATGCCGGCAGAACAGGAAGATGGAAACATCGCTGCAAAAGAGTATGAAGCAACTATCCGCTCTTTTTTTATCGCAAGCGGTTCTCGGTCACAGCTGAATTTTCCGGTATTTGACCTTGTCATCCTCGGACTCGGTGATGATGGCCATACCGCTTCACTCTTTCCAGGCAATGCCGAATCACTTCAGGAAACAAAGCGATGGGTCGTTGCGGTCAACGAGCCGCTTGCCAAACCGCCAGGAAAGCGCTTGACTCTAACCCTGCTGGCAATCAACCATGCTCGGAACGTTCTCTTTTTTTCTACCAGCAGAGATAAAGCAGGACTTGCACAACGAATATTTTCAACTGTTGAGAAAGGAGTGCCGGCAAGCCTCGTTGAACCTGTGAAGGGTAAAACGTTCTGGTTTTCCGTTCAACTGTAAATCCTGGCTGCTCTGTCGGGGCCATTGGAATGAATGGGATAGATCTCAGGCAACTTCCCTTGAACGGCATCCCTTATGGCGTCGATAATCGCCCATGAGTGTTCGACACTGTCCTGGCGAATAAAGTTCATCTGTTCCCCTGCGATGGCATCAAGCAGCAGACGATGATAAGGGG
>Ga0194047_10000968_pt1 | contig 18270 bp, 17 predicted proteins | sample JunL225m_MetaG_2_FD_160070 | JGI IMG/M metagenome (GOLD analysis project Ga0194047, IMG submission 160070) | Anoxic zone freshwater microbial communities from boreal shield lake in IISD Experimental Lakes Area, Ontario, Canada - Jun2016-L221-5m | ecosystem: Environmental > Aquatic > Freshwater... | reverse complement strand
CTTAAAAAAATATGTCCTGAATTAGATTCCATTAATATAGGTGGTGGTTTTCCTATTAAGCATTCATTAGGTTTTGAATATGATTATCAGTTCATCATTAACGAAATTGTATCCAATATTAAGAAGGCTTGTAAAAAAGCAAGAGTGCCCATGCCTAATATTTACACAGAGTTTGGAAGCTATACAGTAGGAGAGAGTATGGCGCATATTTACAAAGTACTTGCAGAAAAGAAACAAAACGATAGAGAGTGTTGGTATATGATTGATTCTTCTTTTATCACTACACTTCCAGATACTTGGGGTATTGGGGAGAAATTCTTGATGCTGCCCGTTAATAAGTGGGAGAATGATTATCAAAGGGTGGTACTAGGAGGACTTACTTGCGATAGTCATGATTATTATGATTCAGAAGAACATATCAATGAAGTATTCTTGCCTAAATTGAAAAATGATTTATTGGAAGATAAGGCCGAAGAGAATAAGGAATCCTTATATGTAGGATTTTTCCATACAGGGGCTTACCAAGATCAAATTAGCGGCTATGGTGGTATTAAGCATTGCTTGATTCCATCTCCTAAACATGTTATTGTAGAGAAAGATGCTAAGACTGGAAAGTTGGTAGATTGGGTCTATGCGAAAGAACAAACAGCACAATCCATGCTTAAGATATTGGGCTACTTAAGGTAGATTTTACTCTATTTTTAAGACATAATGGCATATTATCTTATTATTAACTGCCTAAAAGTCCCGAAAACAAATTTGTAGGGCATTTTTAAAATCCCTAATTTTGATTCAAATAGTAGAAGTTATGTACCCTGAAGAGTTTGTTTTACCAATGAAGGCTGAGTTAGTTGACAATGGATTTGAAGATTTAACTACAGCATCTGAAGTAGAAAATGCAGTAAAAAAAGAAGGTACAACTTTGTTAGTGATTAATTCTGTTTGTGGATGTGCCGCAGGCGCATGTAGACCAGGTGTTTTAATGGCCATTGCCAATTCACCCATCAAACCAGATTACATCACTACTAGTTTTGCGGGATTTGATATAGAAGCGATAAATAAAGTAAGAGAATTACAATTGCCTTATCCTCCTTCTTCTCCAGCAATTTTATTATTTAAAGATGGTCAATTGGTTAATATGGTGGAAAGACACCAAATTGAAGGTAGACCCGCTCAATTGATTGCACAGCACTTAATTACAGTTTTCCAAGAACATTGTAATTAGTCAAAAATATAGATAAACAGTTTTTGTTTTTAGATGGGTTAGTAAACACGGCCGCACTTTCTAGTGTGGCCTTTTTTTTTCGTACATTGCATTACTTATTTACAGTACTTTATGTATCCTAACTTATATTATTTATTCGAAGACTTATTTGGCATAAGGCTCACTGCTTTAAAATTGGTCAATTCTTTTGGCTTTTTTGTAGCCCTTGCATTTATCGCATCTGGTTATGTATTGCATACTGAAATTAAAAGAAAAGAAGCCTTGGGTGAATTTGGAGCTGTGGAAGAAAAAATAATAGTAGGTGCTCCTGCTTCGATGGCAGAATTGATCACCAATTTTATATTTGGCTTTTTGTTTGGTTATAAGATAGTTGGCGCTTTTACCATCGAGAATGCTTTAAACAATACCCAGGCATTTATATTGTCAACGCAAGGGAATTTTGCGGCGGGTATCGTGTTGGGCTTATTGTTATTGTTCTTAAAGTGGAAAGAGAAAGACAAGACCAAATTGGCTAAACCCGAAGCTAGCACTGTATTGGTCTGGACGCATGACAGAGTAGGTGATGTTGTTTTGCAAGCCGCATTATGGGGGTTTTTAGGGGCTAAAATTTTTCATAATTTAGAGAACTTTGATGAATTAGTTAAAGATCCCATTGGTTCGCTTATTTCTTTTAGTGGTTTAACTTTTTATGGAGGATTAATTTTAGCCACCATTGGCGTTATTGTTTATATAAGAAAATATAAAATTAGGGTCATTCATTTTGCAGATGCCATGGCACCCACCATGCTATTTGCTTATGCGGCTGGTAGAATAGGTTGTCATATGAGTGGAGATGGCGATTGGGGTATTCCTCATTTAAATCCAAAACCATTTACTTGGTTGCCGGATTGGATTTGGGCCTATACTTATCCGCACAATGTGGTCAATGAAGGCGTTCAAATTCCAGGATGTGTGGGCAATTATTGCAATCAGCTACCCCTGCCAGTATATCCAACAACCTTGTATGAGATAATCATCATGTTTATTTTATTTGGCATCATGTGGTCATTTAGAAAAAAAATCACCCAACCAGGTATTTTAACTGGTATTTATTTTTTGTTTGCAGGAGGAGAGCGTTTCTTTATTGAAAAAATAAGGGTCAACAACAAAATTGCTTCTTTGCCTTTTCAACCTACGCAAGCAGAATTAATTTCTACCATCTTAATTGTTTTAGGTTTTGTTTTTTTATACATGTCTAAAAAATGGTTCCCAAAAAATATTGTCAAATCTTAAATTTTAAATTATGCCATCCTTTGATATCGCAAGCTCTGTAGACATTCAAACATTGGATAATGCAGTGAATATTGTAAAAAAAGAAATTACCAATCGATTTGATTTTAAAGGCAATCATGTGGTGATTGATTTAAACAAAAAGGATTATATGCTGAAATTAGAATCCGATTCTGAAATGAAAATTCAGCAAATTGTAGATGTCTTAATTAGCAGGTCGATGAAACAAGGAATCGAGGCTTCGTCTTTTGATTTCTCTAAAGATGCCTTTCCCAGCGGAAAAATCTTCAAAAAGGACGTTTCTGTGAAAAATGGCCTAAAACAGGAGGATGCTAAAAAAGTAGTTAAACTCATCAAAGAGAGTGGGCTAAAGGTGCAAGCGGCCATTATGGACGATATTGTACGTGTGACTGGCAAGAAAATCGATGATTTACAGGATGTTATAGCAGCTTGTAGGGCGGGCAATTTGGGCCTTCCATTGCAGTACATCAATATGAAATAAGGGTTTTAAGCCCTTTAAGCCTTTAAAATTTGGCCACAACCTAGGTTTAAGCTAAATTTGCGTCCTATTAAATAAATTGTACGGCAAAATCCGTACATCCTTAAAAATCATAATTATGAGAGAAGGTATCCATCCAGAAGCGTATCGTTTTGTAGTGTTCAAGGACATGTCAAACGGTATTCAATTCTTAGGCAAATCAACTGCCCAAACCAAAGAAACAGTTATGTTTGAAGACGGTAAAGAGTATCCAGTTATTAAATTGGAGATTTCTAACACTTCACATCCTTTTTACACTGGTAAAAACATGTTGGTTGACACCGCTGGTCGTATTGATAAATTCAACAAGCGTTACGCCAAGAAAAAATAAAAGAGAGACAATTAAAAAACATTTCTTTTTATACTTTATTAAACCCTTTCTTACGCAAGTAAGAGAGGGTTTTTTGTCATTAAAGTCTTTGGAGTACTTACCTTTGTATTAGTTTAAAATTTAAATATGCAAACACTAGATATACTTGCTTTTGGCGCCCATCCCGATGATGTGGAATTGGGTTGTGCGGGGGCTTTATTGTTGGCGGTGTCTGAGGGTAAAAAAGTGGGCATTGTAGATTTGACCAAAGGAGAATTAGGAACCAGGGGAACCACATCGCAAAGATTAAAAGAAGCGCAGTTGGCCTCTCAAGTAATGGGTATTGGTGTGAGAGAAAATTTAGGTATGGCAGATGGGTTTTTCGAGAACAATAAAGAAAATCAGTTTGCCATTATTGAAACCATTAGAAAATATCAACCTTCTATTATTTTTTGTAATGCACCCGAGGATAGACATCCAGATCATGGACGTGCTGCTCAATTGATTGTAGATGCAGCATTTTTATCGGGCTTGGTTAAAGTCAAAACTACCCATAATGGAGTGGAGCAAGCACCGTGGAGACCCACTCAAGTTTTTCATTACATACAATCAAGAAATTTAACGCCCAATTTTGTGGTGGACATAAGTGCTTTTATGGATAAGAAGATGGAAGCCATACTAGCGCATAGCTCTCAATTTTATGATCCTAATTCTACAGAGCCTGCTACTTTTATTTCAGGTAATTCTTTTTTGGAATTTGTAAAAGGAAGAGCCAAGGAATTAGGGCATCAAATAGGGGTGGATTATGCAGAAGGTTTTATTACCCAAAAGTTATTAGGTATTCGTAGTTTTGAGGCAATCATTCAAAAGACCACCTAAAAAATATTTTAACCCATTATAATTTAAAATTATGGCCATTGTTAAAGTAGGATTAGTGCAGATGAGCTGTGAGGCTTCAAAACCTGCCAACACTGTAAAGGCAATTGAAAAAGTTAGAGAGGCAGCTAAAAAAGGCGCCAATATTATTTGCTTACAGGAATTATTTACTTCACTTTATTTCTGTGATGTAGAAGCCTATGATAATTTTAAATTAGCCGAACCTATTCCTGGCGAAACTAGTAATACACTTGCTGCATTAGCTAAAGAATTAGGCGTGGTTATCATTGCTTCTTTGTTTGAAAAAAGAGCGGAAGGTTTATACCATAATACAACCGCAGTGTTGGATGCGGATGGTGCTTATTTAGGAAAGTACCGTAAGATGCATATTCCTGATGACCCTGCCTATTATGAGAAGTTTTATTTTACACCAGGTGATTTAGGCTATAAAGTTTTCAAGACAAAATTTGCCACCATTGGGATTTTAATATGTTGGGATCAATGGTATCCTGAAGCTGCAAGAATTACCACACTCATGGGCGCTGAAATGTTATTTTATCCAACCGCTATTGGTTGGGCCACTGCACAAGATGAAGCCACGAATAAAGAACAATACAATGCCTGGCAAACCATACAACGTAGTCATGCCGTTGCCAACGGCGTACCAGTGATTAGTGTGAATAGAGTAGGCTTAGAACAAAATGGATTGATGAAATTCTGGGGAGGAAGTTTTGTAAGTAATCCCTTTGGAACTTTATTATATGAAGCCTCTCATGATAAAGAAGAGGTAGCCGTTATTGATATTGACACAGAAAAATCGGATAGCTATAGAACGCACTGGCCGTTTTTACGCGATCGTCGTATTGATTCTTATGCGCCCATTACTAAAAGATATTTAGACGAAGAAACTGAATAACATATGACCAACGCCACTCCAAAATCTTTAGGCTATTATTTCCCAGCGGAATTTGCACCACATGATGCCATTTGGTTAAGTTGGCCACATAAAGAAGAAAGTTGGCCTGGTAAAATTGCAAGTATATATCCATCTTATACGGAGTTTATAAAAATAGTTTCTATAACAGAAAGAGTTTGCATAAATGTAGTGGATGAAAAAATGCGTAATTCAGCACAAAAAATGTTGCAATTGGCAGGCGTTGATTTAGAGCGTGTTCAGTTTTATTTACATCCTACCAACGATGCTTGGTGCCGTGATCATGGACCAGCTTTTTTGCTTAGAGATAATGCAATAGATCCTAAAGTTATTATAGACTGGAATATTAATGCTTGGGGTGGAAAATATCCTCCTTATGATTTAGATGATGTGATTCCAACGCGTATTGGGGAGGCATTAGGTTTACCTGTATTTCATCCAGGCATTATAATGGAAGGAGGCTCTGTGGATTTTAATGGCGCAGGAACAGTGATGACTTCAAAATCTTGTTTATTAAATCCTAATAGAAACCCTCATTTAAATCAAACTCAGATTGAAAAATATTTGAGTGACTATTATGGCATAGACCAAGTATTATGGGTAACTGATGGTATTGTAGGAGATGATACCGATGGACATATTGATGATACCGTTCGTTTTGTCAATGAAGACACGGTGATTACAGTGGTGGAGCCCAATGTGCTTTCAGCCAATCATGAGCTATTGCAACAAAATTTAAAAGAATTAAAGCAAATGCGCCTGCTCAACGGCAAGCAATTGAATATTGTAGAATTACCTATGCCGGCAGAAGTAATTTATGAAGGCCAAAGCCTTCCTGCTTCATATGCTAATTTTTATATAAGCAATGGACATATTATTGTGCCTACTTTTAAATGTGCCCAGGATGATAAAGCCATGCAAATTATTCAGTCTTGTTTTACTACTAGAGAAGTAGTGGGGATTGATTCTACCGATATTATTTGGGGACTAGGTAGTTTTCATTGTCTGAGTCAACAAGAGCCAAGTGCTAAATTCTAAAAGGTTTTTTTAAAAATTTATCCAATGCGTGCATCAAAAAATTTTATTTTATTAACTGGGGTCGCATTGCTTACCAGTTTTTTTGCTTGCACTCGTTTCCCTTATGCCAAAACAAATCGTTTATACAAGCATCAAGCAACTATTTTAGTCAAACAAATACATCAAAGTCCTGAGCTTCAGCTCATCGAAGAATTGCCCAAGGCAGCCAATTGGGTAGGCACCACTAATTTCGATTTGCGTAAACCTAATTTTGTCATTATACATCATACGGCACAAAATTCTTGTGCGCAAACTTTAAAAACTTTTACCTTAGAAAGAACCAAGGTGAGTGCGCATTATGTGATTTGTAAAGATGGCACCATTCATCACATGCTCAATGATTATTTCAGGGCCTGGCATGGAGGGGTGGCTAAATGGGGCAACAATACCGACATTAATTCAAGTTCCATTGGCATCGAATTAGACAACAATGGTTTTGAATCTTTTGATACGGCGCAAATCAATAGTTTAGTTTTGTTATTGGCTAAATTAAAAGAGACTTACAAAATACCAGCCAATAATTTTATTGGTCATGGAGACATAGCACCAGTAAGAAAGAACGACCCTAATATACAATTCCCTTGGGCTCAATTGGCTAAAAATGGATTTGGTATTTGGTTTGAGCCCAACTTAACAGATAGTTTGCCAGCTGGTCTTTCCATTCCTTTGGCCTTGTCCATGGTTGGGTATGATATTAAAGATACCAATGCCGCCATCCTCGCTTTTAAACGACATTTTAGACAAGACAGTACCTCTATTATTAATGACGCTGACAAATCAGTTTTATCTCAATTAATTCAAAATAAATTATCGCACTAACAATTGTTAGCGTAATTTTGTAGAAAGTAAGAGGTATGGATTTCAAATTAACAGAAGAGCAGTTGATGATTCAAAAAGCTGCACGTGCATTTGCACAACAAGAATGTTTGCCCGGAGTAATCGATCGTGATGAGCATCAAAGATTTCCCAAAGAACAATTAGAACAATTAGCTGATTTAGGATTTCTTGGTATGATGGCTTCCCCTGAATATGGTGGAGCAGGTATGGACACCATTAGTTATGTGATTGCCATGGAAGAAATTAGTAAAGTAGATGCAAGTGTATCTGTGGCGATGAGTGTGAACAATAGTTTAGTTTGTTGGGGATTGGAACATTATGCCAATGAAGAACAGAAGAAAAAATATTTAACCCCTTTGGCTCAAGGTAAAAAAGAGGGGCAATTGCATATTGGTGCATTTTTATTGAGTGAGCCAGAAGCGGGCAGTGATGCTACCCATCAACATACTTCGGCCATGGATCAAGGAGATCATTATTTATTAAATGGCGTGAAGAATTGGATTACCAATGGCTCTAGTGCATCCATCTATTTAGTGATGGCGCAAACAGATGCTTCCAAAGGCCCAAAGGGAATCAATGCTTTTATTATTGAAAAAAATACCCCTGGAGTTACCGTAGGGGCAAAAGAGAATAAATTAGGCATCAGAGGTAGTGATACCCATGTGGTATCTTTTACTGATGTTAAAGTACCAAAGGAGAATAGAATAGGCGCAGATGGTTTTGGATTCAGCTTTGCTATGAAAACTTTAAATGGTGGACGCATTGGTATTGCAGCACAAGCCTTAGGTATTGCCAGTGGGGCCTATGAATTGGCATTAGCCTATAGTAAGCAAAGACAATCTTTTGGTAAACCTATTCACGAGCATCAGGCTATTCAATTTAAATTAGCTGAAATGGCTACTAAAATTCAATCAGCCAGATTACTTTGTTTTCATGCTGCATGGGAAAAAGACAATGGATTAGATTATACCACCTCGGCTGCCATGGCTAAATTACATGCAAGCGATACGGCCATGTGGGTAGCTACAGAAGCAGTTCAAGTGCATGGAGGCTATGGCTTTGTGAAAGAATACCATGTAGAAAGATTGATGCGTGATGCAAAAATTACGCAAATCTATGAAGGGACTAGTGAAATTCAAAAAATGGTGATTGGTCGTAATATCACTAAATAGTTACGTTGAATAATTTGTATTTTTGATTTGGATTAAATTAGCATTCATGTTTGTTCAGAAAGAAGCCTATCATAAAATTAAAGTGGAATTAGACGCTGCTAAAGTAAATTTAGTGGCGGTGAGTAAAACTAAGCCTAATGAAGATATACTTGCCTTGTATGAACTAGGCCAGCGCGCTTTTGGTGAAAATTATGTACAAGAATTGGTGGACAAAGAAGCTTCCTTACCTAAAGATATCCAATGGCATTTTATTGGACATTTACAATCCAATAAGGTAAAATACATTGCCCCATTTGTGCATTTGATTCATGGGGTAGATGGGGAGAAACTATTAAAAGAAATTAATAAACAAGCCATCAAAAGCAATCGTATTATTAGTTGTTTGTTGCAAGTGCATATTGCCAGTGAAGAAACCAAGTTTGGATTTGACAAAACTGAATTAATAGCATTAGTGGATAGTGGTCATTTAGCCAATTATTCTAATTTGGTGGTGAAAGGATTAATGGGTATGGCAAGTTTTACCCAAGATCAAGCCCTATTGAAAAAAGAATTTGATGGACTTGCTACCACTTTCAACATGGTTAAAGAAAAATTGAATAATGTGCATTTTGATACTTTAAGCATGGGTATGAGTGGTGATTATGCACTAGCCATCAAAGAGGGGAGTACCATGGTAAGAATTGGAAGTTTACTTTTTGGTGCTAGAAATTATGTTTTATAGTTTTAAAATAATTGAATAAAAAAGCTGTCCCTTTCTGAAGAGACAGCTTTTTTATTTTATACAAGATTTTTATTTTGTCTTTCCGTAATCAAAAACCAATTGACAAAAGGCTTTCACGCCCACGATAAATCCAGATTCATCGATGTAAAAATCGGCAGTATGGTGGGAGGCTGCATCATTTACATTTTTTCCTTTAGGCAATCCCCCTAAATAAAAAAAGAAACTTGGCGCTTTCTCTGCATAAAAAGAAAAATCTTCCGCGCCTGTTTGCCAGGTGGTTTCAATAATATTATTTTCACCACCAGCTGCCTTCACTAAAGAAGCGCTGGTTTTTTTAACTAAGGCTGGATCATTATAAGTCACCAAGGTTTTAGTATCAATATTTACATCAGCAGTAGCACCAGAACTTGCAGCAATTGCTTTTACTGTGTTTTTAATTCTTTCATGCACCTCTTTTTGCATTTCACTATCTAAAGTTCTGATGGTGCCGGTCATTACAGCTGTTTCAGGTATGATATTAGAACGCACACCACTATTGATGGTACCCACTGTAATCACCAAGGGTGCCTTGGTCAAATCCATTTGTCTACTCACAATATGTTGTAAGCCTTCAATGATTTGGGCACTTGCTGCAATAGGATCTACGCCACCCCATGGTTGTGAGCCATGGCTTCCTTTGCCATTTACTTTAATGGTGAACCAATCAGAGGAAGCCATAAAAGCACCAGCTTTATAAGCGATGGTTCCTACAGGTAATTGTGCTTCGATATGTAAACCAAAAACTGCGTCCACTTTAGGATGATCTAAGGCACCTTCTTTGATCATCAAAGGTGCACCGCCTTCTTCCTCACCTGGAGGGCCTTCTTCAGCGGGTTGAAATAAAAATACGACAGTACCAGGTACCTCTTTTTGCATGGAACTTAAAACCTTAGCAGTGGCCATTAAAATAGAAATATGTGAATCATGACCACAGGCATGACTTACACCCACTTTTTGTCCAGCAAAATCTGCAGTTACTTTAGAAGCAAATGCGATTGGTGTTCTTTCCGTTACAGGCAAGGCGTCGATGTCTGCTCTTAAAGCCACTACCGGACCTGGTTTTCCACCTTTTAAAATAGCTACTACACCAGTTTTAGCAACAGGGTATTGCACTTCAAGGCCTAATGTTTTTAAATAATCGGCAATGTATTTACCCGTATTGTATTCGCGGTTAGACAGTTCAGGATTTTCATGAAAATGTCTTCTCCAACTAATCAATTGAGGTTCTACCTCTTTGACCAATTGGGTGTAATTTTTTGGTAAATCTTGCGCACTAGTTTGCAAGATGCTTAGCAATAGGCCAAAGGCTAGGAAACTAATTTTTCTCATGGTAATTTATGGTTGTGTGGTATTAAATATAAATTGTAAATAAGTCATTAAGCTTGATATTCTCCAAAAACAGTTCTAAGCACACCAGCAATTTCTCCTAAAGTGCAATTTTGTTCCACTGCTTCAATAACGGAAGGCATTAAATTATTGGTGGAGATTGCAATTTCTTTAATATTATTTAAACAGTCCTTAACCTTATTTTCGTCACGTTTTGCCTTTAATATTTTTATTTTTTCAATTTGTGCTATTCTAATGGCTTCATTGATTCTCATGATAGGAATTTTTTCGGCATTCTCCGATTGAAATTCATTGACGCCTACGATGATTTTTTCTTTAGACTCAATAGCTTTTTGATAAGCATAAGCACTCTCCGCAATTTTATTTTGCATAAAGCCATTTTCAATTGCACTAACGCTGCCACCCATTTCATCAATTTGTTTGATTAAAGCCAATGCTTTTTCTTCCATCTCATTGGTTAAGTTTTCTACGAAATAACTACCTGCTAGAGGATCTGCACTGTCAGCAATGCCACTTTCAAAAGCCACCACTTGTTGGGTTCGAAGTGCAATACTGGCCGCATTTTCGGTAGGTAGGCCCAAGGCTTCATCATAGCCATTGGTATGCAAGCTTTGTGTACCACCCAATACTGCTGCAATGCTTTGAATGGTGACTCTACTAATATTGTTGAGTGGTTGTTGCGCCGTAAGGGTTGCGCCACCAGTTTGGGTATGAAAACGAAGCATCAATGCTTTTTCATCAGTAGCACCTAAATCCTTCATCATTTGGGCCCATATTTTTCTAGCCGCTCTAAATTTGGCCACTTCTTCAAATAAATTATTATGGGCATTAAAGAAAAAAGAAAGTCTTTTGCCAAACACATTAATGTCCAAACCTTTTTCTTTGGCCGCTTGCACATAGGCTTTGCCATTGCTCAAGGTAAAGGCTATTTCTTGTACCGCTGTGCTTCCAGCTTCTCTTATATGATAACCCGAAATAGAGATACTGTTCCATTTTGGTAAATGCAATCCGCAATAGTCAAAAATATCTGTAATGATGCGCATGGATGGTTTGGGCGGATAGATATAAGTGCCCCTGGCAGCATATTCTTTTAAAATATCATTTTGTATGGTGCCTGCCAATTGATCTAATGCGATGCCTCTTTTTTTTGCCAAGGCAACATAGAATGCCAATAAAATAAAGGCTGTCGAATTAATGGTCATCGAAGTACTTATTTTATCCAAAGGAATATCTTTGAATAAAATTTCCATGTCCTCTAAGGAACAAATGGATACACCTACTTTGCCTACTTCACCTTCTGCTAAAGCATCATCTGCATCATATCCAATCTGCGTAGGTAAATCAAAAGCAACACTTAAACCCATCACTCCTTGGTCTAATAAAAAATGGTATCTCTTATTGCTTTCTTCTGCAGTAGAAAAACCAGCATACTGACGCATCGTCCATAATTTGCCACGGTACATATCGGCTTGCACCCCACGGGTATAAGGGAAAATGCCAGGCAACAAATCACCATTCAAATTTTTAGGTAAATCTTTGTTGGTATACACCTTTTTAATCTCGATGCCACTGTCTGTTGTTTTGGCCCCTTTTTGCATGCATAAATTTACTAAAAATTTAAAGAGTAGGCCTTCAATTATTTCTATTTTCGAAAGATGCTTGATGCATAAGATCAGCTATAATTTGTACTTTTGTACCATTAAATTCATTTTATGTCTACCACTATAGCTTCAAATACATCTTTAGTTACACCTGTATCTTTTACAGAAGGAGCCATTGCTGAGATTCAACGTTTGATGTCCGAACCCGATTTTGATCAACAACAAAGACTAAAAGTAGGGGTGAAAGGCGGAGGATGTAGTGGGATGACCTATATTTTAGGATTTGATTTGCCAAAAGTGGATGATGAGCTTTTTACTTTTGAAGGTATCCCATGTTGCATAGAGACGGCACATCAAATATATTTGTATGGAATGCAAATTGATTGGCAGGGGGGACTTAATAGTCGTGGATTTACTTTCAATAATCCTAATGCGTCTAGTACTTGTGGATGCGGTACTTCATTTGCGGTTTAAAATTTTAGAAAAGAATACTCATTCGAGCATTATAAATTTTTATTGAACCAATAAAAAAGGCCCCCGAATTTCGGAGGCCTTTTTTATTATATTAATCAGTTAGATTATTTTTTCTTTTCGGCGCGTCCTAATGGTTTGCTTTTTGAGAAATCTACCAATACTGGAGCAGCAACAAAGATAGAAGAGTAGGTACCAGTGATTACTCCAATTAACATAGCGAAGGCAAAACCTCTTGTCACTTCTCCACCAAAGATGAATAAGATTAAGATGGTTAAGAATACGGTTAAGGAAGTCATGATGGTACGACTCAATGTTTGGTTGATGGCCTTGTTAATGATAGAAGCATTGTCTGCACCTTTCATAATTTGGCTGTCCTCACGAATACGGTCATAAACAATTACGGTATCGTTCATAGAGAAACCAATTACTGTTAAGACCGCTGCAATAAAGTGCTGGTCAATCTCTAATGGGAAAGGAACCACTTTTCTTAAGAAACTAAATACGATTAAGGTGACAAATACATCATGTAACAAAGAGAAGATAGTGCCTAAAGAATATCTCCAATCACGGAAACGTATAAATATGTATAAACAAATCGCAATTAATGCAAAGATAGTTGCCTTCGTTGCGCCTGCTTTTAAATCCTCAGAAATGGTAGGTAAAACAGTTTGAGAACCTTGTTTGTATTCGGTTTCAAATTCTTTGTAGGAAGTTCCTGCTGGAATTTGATGTACCAATCCTTTGAATAATAAGCCTTCCACTTCTGCATCAATATTGTTGCCTTGTTCTTTAATCTTATAAGAAGTAGTAATGTTGATTTGATTCTTTGAATCTACTGTTTTAATGATTGGTGCTTCTCCAAATACTTTTTTCAAATCATCTCTTACAGACTCAATGTTTACGGCATTTTTGAATTTCACCGTATAACTTCTACCTCCAGCAAATTCAACCCCTTGGTCAAATCCGTTGAAGAAGCTAGCAATACCCATGACTAATACAACTGCTGACAACATATATGCGTACTTTCTAAATTCAATGAATTTATAAGCAGCATGTTGGAAGATGCCTCTCGAAATTTTAGTAAAATATTCAAAGTGTCTGTTCTTGCTAGTATAGATATCTGTGATTAAACGAGATACTAAGATTCCACAGAACAAAGACAATAAGATACCAATGATTTGTGTGGTAGCAAAGCCTAATACTGGACCTAATCCAAAATAGGCCAAGATACAAGCAGTTAAAAGGGTAGTAACGTGTGCATCTAATACTGGAGACATAGAACGTTTGTACCCATCTGCTACTGCCAATTGATAACTTTTACCTTTGGTTAATTCCTCTTTAATTCTTTCAAAAATAATTACGTTGGTATCTACCGCCATACCAATGGTCAAAACCAAACCGGCAATACCAGGCGCAGTTAAAGTAAATCCAAGGGCACTTAATATACCAATAGTGAAAAGTAAGTTTAATACCAATGCAATATTAGCTACCCATCCACCTGTGTTAAAGTAAAGTAACATTAAGGAGAAGATCACTAAGAAAGCAATACCAAATGCCATCGCACCACCTTGAATAGATGCTTTACCTAGCGTAGGACCTACTTGTTGTTCTTGAACAATTTTAGCAGGGGCAGGTAATTTACCACTCTCTAAAATTTCTGCTAAATCTTGTGCAGTTTTTACAGAATAGCTACCAGAAATTTGAGAGTTACCAGTAGTAATGGCATCGTTTACATTAGGTGCTGAATAAACGGTATTGTCTAAAACAATGGCAATAGGTTTGCCAATATTTTTTGAAGTCATTTTTGCCCAGATACTTGTACCTGCTTTATCCATATTCATCTTGATGGCCACGCGACCTCTTTCATCAAAGTCCTGCGCAGCATTGGCTACGTGATCGCCTTCTAATTCTGCTTGACCATTTTCCAAAGTCTTGATCGCATAAACAGGAACAACATCCTTTGTTTTTGCATCTTCAGATTCCATTTTACCATACATGAAAACTAAATTCGAAGGGAATTTTGATTTTACTTCTGCCATGGCCAAATAGCTATTCAATTTGCCTGTATCTTTTTTCAAGATATAGCCTATTTCTGCTGGAAATATATTTTGTCCATTCTTTCCTTGATAAGGTTGAGTGAATTGAACTGTTTTAAGTAATGGGTTTTTGTTTGGATTCAATTTTGAAGTATCTGCTTTTGCAGTGGAAGTAGAATCTTTGATGCCCATTAAACTTGCTTCAATGGCTTTGTCTGCAGCAATAATACCATTTTGAAAATCTTTGTTCTCAAAAGTATACACTTCGAAAAATTGTAAGTTGGCAGTAGATTGTAGATAAGCACGAACGCGTTCTTTATCTGTTACCCCAGCCAATTCAATATTGATGATGCCTTTGTTGGCATCAGGATTGATATTGGGAGAAGCCAAACCAAAGCGGTCAATACGGGTTCTTAAAATTCTATAGGTATTGTTGAATGCTTGGGTAGCTTGATCTTTTAAATAAGTGGCTACTAAATCGTCAGAAGCATCAAATTTTAATTTGCCATTACTTCTTGTAGCAAACAAAGGAGCTAATTTTCCTGCTGGGTTTAAGCTGCTATATTCTTCTCTAAATAAGCTAATCAAATCGGCTTTACTATTGGCTTTTTTGTTAACAGCATTGCTCAAAGCTTTATTAAAAGTGGGATCCTTGGTGTAATTGGCCAATGACTTTATTAAGCCATCTAAGCCTACTTCCATGGTCACGCTCATACCACCTTGTAAATCAAGGCCTAACATTAATTCTTTTTCTTTAGCAGAACCATAGGTGGTCATTCCAAAGGCTAATTTGGTGTCCTTGGTACTGTCCAATAATCTTTTGAGGTATACTTTTTGGATATCATTTAAGCTATCGTTGTACAACAATTGTTCTTCTTTGTTAGCAGGGTATACTTGCTCCGCTTTAGGGAACTTTTTTACCCAAGCACTTGCCTTGGCATCCATTGCTTTTTCATGGTTTCTTACAAACAATGTAAATGACAATTGATAAAGACAAATTAAAATAAGCGCAAATGTAAAAAAGCGCACTAATCCTTTGAGTTGCATAAGAGTGTGGTTAACTGATTTTTAGTCGGCAAATATAATGGAAAGAGGCCAAAATAAAGGCTAAAAAGCCATTATTTTACGGTGCTAAGCTTGATGTCAAAATAAAGCGGAGTACTAGGAGGTATGCATCCTGCACCTGCTACTCCATAGCCTAAATTGGAAGGTAAAAGCAGGATAATTTCTCCGCCTTCACCAATTAATGGAAGTCCATATTTCCAGCCTGTAATTAGGTCATTTAAAACAAAGGTATTGGTACCACTGTCAAATGAACTTTTATTTAAAAAAGTACCATTGTAAGTAATTGAAATAGAACTACTTAGAACTGGTTTATTAGTATTTCCTACTTTCACTATTTGATAATAAAACCCTCTAGCATCCTTGGTATAAATTATTTTATTAGCAGTACAGTAATTTAAAATTTGTTGATCCTCGGTTAAATTAGATGGCGTAGGACTTGCACAACCAGTAGAACTTTTGTTACAAGCTGTATTTGAAAATAGGGCTATTATTGCGAAAAATAGGGCAAAAATTGCCAAAAAAGAGGCATTTTTAATGATTTTTGGGATAAAATGGGTCATTTTTTGTTTTTTAGATATTTGATTTCTTGGAACCTTTGTTCGTTCATTTCATAAGTAAATTCTTGATAGATCCAGGCAAATCCAAAGGAAACGATTAAAATGGCTATCACCATCCAAATTCCATTGCCACTCATATTGGCAATCATATTGGCTCTTTCATACCAACCTATTTCTGAAATTGCTAAAATAAGGGTTCCAAATATAAGGCTGATGCTCAAACCCTTTAAAAAAGGTTTGCGTTTATAATGGGGACGAAGTCTGTCCACTGCCCATTGTTCATAAAACTTTTCTTCGTCTGCATCTATCATGGTACAAATTTATGCATTGCTGTTTAATTTAGGTCTTCATTGCTTACTTTTAATTTACAAACAACCAAGAAACTTATGAAAACCTTAATTCAAAAATGGGGTATCACCATGTATATTCTAATACTATCCATTCATTTGTATGCACAAGTTTTGGGGGAGTCCTATAGCATGGTACAAATAGGTACAAAGTTATTGTTGCTGCCTATTTTAATTTTGTTTTTATTCGCACAAAACAATCATGAAAATACCCCAAAAGGAAAGTGGTTGGTACTATTGGGATTGGTTGGATCATGGGCAGGGGATGCATTTTTATTAGGAAATAATTATTTCATCCCTGGTATGGTCGCATTTATGACCACTCATATATTTAATATTATTTTCTTTAGCAAAATTTATGGACCCTTGCAACCGCGTTCCAAAAAGTTATATCTGTCTAAATTTATTTTGATTGGATTTTGCTTTTTCATATATTTTCAATTGAAGTCTTCCATGGGGCCATTGATATATCCGGTATTGGTTTACATGGCATTGATTTGTAGCGCAGCATTGATGGCCATTCATGTATCTAACAATTCTAGTACTAAATTAATTGCCAATTTATTTTGGACACCAGGCATGTTATTTTTTATCTGCTCAGATACAGTACTTGCCTTTAATAAATTCAGTTGGGAAAAAACAGGCCCGCATATTCAACACATTGGTTTAGTAACCATGCTTACTTATGGAATTGCACAACTATTATTAGTCAAAGGATTTCAATTGTATTTCAATTCAACAGCTAAAGAATTGGCTTAAAAAATCATTCATTGAATTCAATACAACACATAAAAAAACCTCCTTCCCGAGTGCTCGGGAAGGAGGTTTTTTTTATTACTTGATGCGAATAAATCGCTTTCAATATTAGTAACCCATACCACCCATATCAGGCGCATGTCCACCACCTTGTGGCGCGGCCGCTGGAGCTGGTTTGTCAGCAATCACACACTCTGTTGTTAACAACATAGAGGCAATAGAAGCTGCATTCTCTAAAGCAACTCTTGTTACTTTAGTAGGGTCGATAACACCTGCTTTGAATAAGTTTTCGAAAACTTCTGTTCTTGCATTGAAACCAAAGTCGTCTTTACCTTCTTTGATTCTTTGAACAACAATAGAACCTTCGATACCGCTATTCTTCACAATTTGACGAAGTGGTTCTTCAATCGCACGACGTACAATTTGAATACCTGTTGTTTCGTCTTCGTTAGCACCTTTTAATTTATCTAAACTTGCTACTGCACGAATATAAGCAACCCCACCACCTGGTACGATACCTTCTTCCACTGCTGCACGTGTTGCATGTAATGCATCGTCAACACGATCCTTCTTTTCTTTCATTTCAGTTTCAGTAGCTGCACCAACATACAATACGGCAACACCACCACTTAACTTCGCTAAACGCTCTTGTAATTTCTCACGATCGTAATCAGAAGTTGTATTTTCAATTTGCGCTTTAATTTGATTCACACGCGCAGTGATATCCGCTTTTTTACCTTTACCACCTACGATCACGGTATTGTCTTTATCAATTGTTACAGAACTTGCTTGACCTAAATAAGTTAAGTCGGCGTTCTCTAATTTGAAACCTTGTTCTTCGCTGATAACAGTTCCAGCAGTTAAAATTGCAAGGTCGGTTAACATTTCTTTTCTTCTGTCACCGAAGCCTGGTGCTTTTACAGCGGCTACTTTAATGGTACCACGTAATTTGTTTACGACTAAGGTTGCCATTGCTTCACCTTCTAAGTCTTCAGCAATAATTACTAATGGACGACTTGTTTGAGCTACTTTCTCTAAAATATGCAAGATGTCTTTCATTGCTGAAATTTTCTTGTCATAAATTAAGAT
>Ga0194047_10000967_pt1 | contig 18270 bp, 13 predicted proteins | sample JunL225m_MetaG_2_FD_160070 | JGI IMG/M metagenome (GOLD analysis project Ga0194047, IMG submission 160070) | Anoxic zone freshwater microbial communities from boreal shield lake in IISD Experimental Lakes Area, Ontario, Canada - Jun2016-L221-5m | ecosystem: Environmental > Aquatic > Freshwater... | reverse complement strand
GTTAAAAAAAGGTCTCAATGAAATTATTGTTTTTGAACAATTAAATGACCAAGCAACACATACTATTGAAGGTCTAGTTAAACCAATCTTAGAAAAATTAAATATTAAGAAATAGGAATAAAAAAAAGAGGTTGATAATTATATTAACTACAATTATCAACCTCTTTTTTCTTACAATAAGCGCTATTTCTTCAAATAAGGCGCTAAAATCGGCTGCCAAATTTCATATCCTTTTTTATTCATGTGCAAGTTGTCTGATAAAAATATATCCGACATAATTTTTCCATCACTATTAAACATACTTTGATAGATATCTACAAAATATGTTTTACGATGTTTTTTTGCAAATTGTTTAATCATTCCATTTGCTTCTATCATTACTGGCCAGAATTTTTCTCTGCTAGGGCTTGGTTTCAATGAAACAAATACAATAGATACTTTGGGTAATTTTGTTCTTATTAAAGTATGTAATGTTTTAAATCGCTCAAACACCTTTTCTGCATTAGCATTACCTGCAACATCATTCTCTCCACAATAAATAACAATTTGCTTTGGGTTGTATTTAAAAATCACCTCTTCTGCAAAATATATTACATCGGGCAACGATGATCCGCCAAACGCCCTATTTAATATTGTATAACCTGGAAAATAGTTTTTTACATCAACCCATTTGGTAAAAGAAGAACTCCCAATAAATAAAATAGGGTTAGTAGGAGGTGGTGTTATTGAATCTAATTTTTTAAAATAGTTCACCTCTTTTAAAAAAGGCTGTGCAAAGGAATTAGTAGCAATATTGAAAATGAATACGAAAGCAAGGACTGTTTTTACAATTTGTTTGTACATGGTTAGCGTTCTTTGATTGAAAGTAGTAAAATATCATTCCATTATTGGTTCAGGGAGGTATTGAATATATTTATCCACATTTTTTTTCTATTTCAGACCAAGAAATGTGAATAAACTAGAATCGTGTAAATATTTCGTCATTGCAAGGGTGTAAATAGATGCTATTCTGATAAATCTTATTTGATATTAGAATAATTAATATAACTTTATGCTATCCCTAATTTAAAAAACTTGATAATGAAACCCTTAATCATTAGAAAGATAGGCATCATAATGATGTCCTCAATCCTCTTGTACAGTTGTACAAAATCAGTTGATCTAGTAGATCAAACAACAACAACACCTGATCCAACACCAGTTTCCGAGAGTAGTAATCCATCAGACCAGTATTCATTTGGTTTGTTAGCCATGGACCAATCTCAGTGGGCTAGTGTTCCTGTGTTTTCAGAGAGTTTTATGGCCAGTAGAACTACTACTTATGGTCAAACAAACGCTTCATTACCAACCAATTACTTATTGGCAACACCCACAGTAAGAGATCAAGGCCAAATTGGTTCTTGTACTGGATTTTGTGGTGCAGAAACCAATGAAATCTTGGCTTATTACAAGGCCAATTCTTTAGCAGTTAGTGTTGCTTCTGGATTAACTGTTGTTAATGGATTGCAAGCCGCATCTACTACTCAATTAGTAAACAATGTTAACAATGGTTCATTCGGAACCTCGAATGCATTGAGTCCCTTGTTTATTTATTATGTAGAAAGAGTAGTGATAAACAAGCAGGCAATAACTGCCGATGGTGGTGCTTATATGGTTAATATTCCGCAGGCATTACAAGGCTTGTCTAATAATACCGGCACCGGAACTGCTTTAACCGCAACTGTTTCAGGTAAGTCTTATACTTTTTCTGGTGATTCTTACGAGAATTTGTATCCTTATCCTACAAATGGATTAAATACATCAGCACAATACAAAACTGCTCCTTCAGCTGCTGCTATTACGAATGCTGCAAATTTTAAATTAAGTGTTCAGAATGGAACTACAGGTAGTACAGGAACAACTAATAGTGGCTATTATGTAATTAATTCTACTAACCGTGTGAATGATGTGAAAGTTGCTGTATCCTTAAAAAAACCAGTAATGATGGGCTTTAATGTCTATGACAATACTAGTTATAAATATTTTGAAGGATTAGGTGTTCCAGGATTTGCTCCTACAAACTATACCTATAATCCACTTACTTCAACTGGTACAATTGTAACCGGATTGAAAATGTTGGGCGGTCATGCAGTTCCTATTGTAGGCTACATTGACGATGCAACACAACCAGGTGGTGGTGTTTTTATTTGCCAGAATTCTTGGAGTACAAACTGGGGCTTTAGAGGCTATTTCTATATGCCGTATTCAGTTTTACAAAGTACTCAAATTGTTCCTGCAGGTAACTTATATGTAGCTACCATTTAGTATTGTAACTGTTTTCTGTTCGTCTGTCCGTTGGCTTAACCCGCCAAAAGGGTTTGTGTGATTGAATTGGCTGAAACCAAATTTGATCTTTAATCTCGTGCAATTTTGTGCAAACTGTTTTTTCCAACTAGGCTTACTCCCTTTAATAAGTAAGTTGGTTTCTGGCAGTTCAAACAACAAGCTCATCCCTTTTTGAGTTGTTGTTTTTAAAATTGCAGTTGTTGAAGGGTTCAATTTCTCGGTTTCTAATGAGATATAAAAGTGAAGATTAATCTACTAGTAGAAAATACCAACTAGTTTGTATTTTTAATAAAATGGCAAATATTTTTTCAATAGCCTCACCAATTTGGTGGGGCTATTGTCATTTAAGCCCGAAATCGTATCATAATCAACTTGTTTTAATCAACTTGTTTTAATTAACTTAACGCATTTAAAAATTGCTTGAATCAACCATAAACTATGAATCGTAAAGAATTTGTAAAAACAACAGGCCTTGTAGCTGCTGCATTGGCTGTAAATAAAGGATCTGATTTATTTGCCAGGAATAGTGCTCAGAAAGTAAAATTAGGCATCATAGGGGTGGGGCAAAGAGGTAGGGGGCATCTTGCAAACCTATTAAAGCGAGCCGATGTTGAGATTGTAGCTATTTGCGATGTGGATGCGCGTTGCATGAACGTGGCCAAAGAATTATTTACAACTGCAAAAAAGCCTTTACCCAAAGAATATTTAGGCGATGATAATATTTGGCAAGAAATGCTTCAGCAACAATCCTTAGACGGGGTAATCATTGCAACCCCTTGGGAATGGCACAAACCAATGATTATTGGGTCTTTAGATGCCGGTATAAAATATGTAGGATCAGAAGTAATTATAGGCATTAGTTTAGAAGACCATTGGGAAGTTGTAAGAGCTGCAGAAAAGCACCATGCGCATGTAATGATGCTTGAGAATGTATGTTATAGAAGAGATGTAATGGCCGTTTTAAATATGGTTCGCCAAGGTTTATTTGGAGAGATTATTCATTTACAAGGAGGCTATCAACACGATTTACGAGATGTGAAGTTTAACGATGGAAATCATGTGCATGGATTTGGTGTGGAGTATGGACCCAAAGCCAGATCAGAAGCACGTTGGAGAACCGAGCATGCAATTCATAGAAATGGAGATTTATATCCAACGCATGGTATTGGACCTTTGGCTAATTATATAAATATTAATCGAGGCAATCGCTTTCATTCGCTTTGTTCATTTTCTACAAAATCTAGAGGCTTACACGATTATATTGTAAAAAAAGGAGGAGCAGATCATCCAAACGCCAAACTGAATTTTAAATTAGGAGATATTGTTACCACGTCTATTAACTGCGTGAATGGAGAAACGATATTATTACAACACGATACCAATTTACCTCGACCATATTCATTAGGCTTTCGAGTACAAGGAACTGAAGGCTTATGGATGGATGTAAACAACAGTATTTATATAGAAGACAAATCTGCAAAGCCACATGCTTGGGACGATGCAACGCAATGGTTAGATAAATACGATCATCCTTTATGGAAAAGATGGTCGAAAGAATCTGCCGATGCTGGGCATGGTGGGATGGATTTTTTTGTGTTACAAGCTTTTGTTGAATCCATCAAACAACAATTGCCAACACCACTAGATGTATATGATGCAGCTACTTGGAGTGCCATTTCTCCATTAAGCGAACAGTCAATTGCTTTAGGAAATCAAACAGTTGAATTTCCTGATTTTACAGGTGGTCAATGGATGTATCGGAAACCAGTTTTTTCATTTGGAGATGCTTATTAAATTCATGAAAAATAAATCAATTATTTATCTTTTAATTTGTGTAATTGGAACGATACAATGCAAGCCTAGTCAAAAAAATATAAGTTCAACAAACTTTCCATTTGAATTAGTCAATTTTGTTCCCTATAAAAATAATCCTGTTTTTACTGGAGCAGGCCAAGATGATTGGGATAAACAAATTCGTGAAAGGGGTTATATTTTAAAAGAAGGAAATACCTATCATTTATGGTACACGGGTTATTCTAATTCTAGCAAAGATCCTAGAAGGTTTTTAGGCTATGCAACTTCCACAGACGGCATTAATTGGAACCGTTATTCTAAAAATACCATTCATGAAAATGATTGGGTAGAAGATATGTATGTAGTAAAATCTGCCAACACTTATTATATGTTTGCAGAAGGCCAAGGCGATACGGCGCATTTACTTACATCAACCGATAAAATTCATTGGGTTGAAAAAGGGCCACTAGATATCCGACAAAAAAATGGCAGCCCCATTGCAAAAGGGGCTTTTGGTACACCCACTGTTTATATTGAAAAAGGTATTTGGTATTTATTTTATGAAAGAGACGATAAAGGAATTTGGCTCGCTACATCAACAGACCATACCATTTGGACCAATTTGCAAGATGAACCAATCATTACCATGGGGCCTGAAACATATGACCAGTATGGTAATGCCATGGATCAAGTAATTAAATATAAAGGAATTTACTATGGTTATTATCATGCAACTGCATTTAAAGACTGGCACGAATGGTCAACGAATATTGCAGTATCTGCCGATTTAATTCACTGGAAAAAATACGCCAACAATCCTATTATAGAAAGCAACCAATCAAGTGGTATTGTAGTTATTGATGGAAAAAATATTCAATTCTATACCATGCATAGAAAAGTAAATATGTTCTTGCCAAAATAAAAAAATATGCCTACTCAATTAAGTTCCGAAGATTTAAACAAACGACTATTATCGCTAGATTTTATGCGCGGTTTTATTATGGTGCTTTTAACTATTGAAAGTACTGGTTTGTTTAACGTATTATATCTAAATTCTAAAGGCGGTTTTTTAGAATCTTTTTTCATACAATTTAAACACCATCCTTGGAATGGCTTGCGCTTTTGGGATTTAATCCAACCAGGATTTATGTTTATTGCAGGAACTGCTATGGTTTTTTCTGTAAACAAACTGAAAGAAAAAGGAGTTAGTCAATTAACGATTACAAAAAAAATATTCAAAAGATCTGGGTGGTTGTTTTTTTGGGGAGTGCTTTTGTATGCAGTGCACGAAACAGGGTTAAGTTTTGAATTATGGGACGTGTTAACGCAATTGTCTGTTACATTGTTAGTGGCTTATTTTATTGTTCAATGGCCTACTAAGTACCAAATAATATTTTCTGTACTATTATTAATTATTACCGATTTATTATTTCGTTTCAGTAGTATTCCTAGTTTCGACCAAGGCTTTACAAACCACCATAATTTTGGAAATTATATTGATACTTTATTGATGCATAAAACAAGTAGGGGCGGATGGGTTGCTATTAATTGTATACCAACTTCTGTTCACACAATAGCGGGTGCTTTATTAGGAAAACTATTATTATCGAATGCTAATCATAAAATAAAAACAATTTTAATTTGGGCAATTTCGGTATTACTAGTTGGTTATGCGCTTGATCTCCTTCAAATAAATCCTATCATTAAACGAATTGCTACAAGTTCCTTTACCTTGGTATCATTGGGATGGTGCTTGTTAGCTTTTGCGGCTTGCTATTATTTTGTTGATATCAAACAGCATAAATCTGTTTTCTTTTTTGATGTAATAGGATTGAATTCAATTTTTATTTATTTATTTTTTGAGCTACTGGGTGGTTGGTTAAATCATTATATCAGTTTGTTAGTGGGCGGCTTGCTTAGTTTTACAACCCTTATTTTACCTGCTATATCTATTATTTCCTGCTTGGTTGTTTTTGCTATTGAATGGGGGATTTGTTATTTTTTATATCGGAAGAAAATATTTTTTAGGTTATAAAAATGCATGTTTAAATAAATAAGATAATTATTTTTTTTCGGAGACTTAAATGCTAATTTCACGTATCAAATTATAAAATGAAAAAAATATTTTTGCTAGTTCTGCTTATTGCTATTCAGTTTTCTTTTACACCCAAAGAAATTTCATGGGTAGCAATAGGAGATTCTATTACCTATTTAAATGAGCACCAAAACGAAACGGGTAATAGAATTACCAAAGGTTATATGACAAGGGTAGTGGAGCAATTGTCGAATATTCATTATATAAACCAAGGCCATAATGGTTGGACGGCTATTAGAATAGCTACAGAGATTGACAAGTTAGGAATTACTAAAGCAGATGTGTATACCATATTTTTAGGAACCAATGATTGGTGGGGAGGTAAGCCACTTGGCAGTTTCAGCGATTATGAAAACAATACGGGTAATGCAACTGTAAATGGTGCTTTTAGAACCATTGTAAATAAATTGCATAGTTTGAATGCAAACGCAAAAATTATTTTCATCACCCCAATGCAGCGTGTTGATTTTGTTTACATCAGTAATTTTAAAAACAATGCAACTGGATCTTATAGAGTAAAGAATGGTCAAGAACTTGAAAAATTTGCAGATGCAATTGTTTCAATTGCCAATTATGAAAAATCTGCTGTAGTGGATTTATACCATGCCAAGGGAATGGATCACCAACACTTGGTAAACTTTAAACGATTAAAAGATTCAGCTTCTGGTAATTATATCAATTATCCCTATCCACAATTTATTGATCGTCCGTTTAATCCTGCAACAGACGAATATCCTTATCCTGTAGAAGCATCTAATATTACTTTCGATGGATTACATCCTTCAGATAAAGGATACGAATTGATAAGTAATAAATTGGTGAAATTATTTAAGAAGTTTTAATTATTTATTTAAGCCAATATGTCGTTAATCACATTGCCTGATACATCAGTTAGTCTGAATCGACGGCCTTGATATTTATAGATGAGTTGCTCGTGATTAATACCCATGATATGCAATAAGGTTGCTTGAAAATCATGCACGTGTACAGGGTTCTTTACTATATTATAACTGAAGTCGTCAGTTTGTCCGTATGTTGTGCCAGGCTTAACACCTGCTCCTGCCATCCACATAGTAAAACAACGTGGATGATGGTCTCTTCCATAATTATCTTTTTCTAATTTACCTTGAGAATAAACAGTTCGTCCAAATTCTCCACCCCATATAACTAATGTATCATCGAGCATGCCCCTTCTTTTTAAATCCATGATTAATGCGGCTGATGCTTGATCGGTTTGTTTACATTGTTGTTTCATTCCTGATGGCAAAGAGCCATGATGGTCCCAACCTTGGTGATATAATTGTACAAAACGAACATCTTTTTCTAATAATTTTCGAGCCAAAATACAATTTGCTGCAAATGTTCCTTTCTCTTTACTATCAGGTCCGTACAATTCAAATACTTCATCCGATTCTTTTGAGGTATCCATTACATCGGGTACCGAAGTTTGCATTCTAAATGCTAGTTCATATTGAGACATACGCGCATTTACTTCTGGATCGCCCCAAACATCATTTTGTAAATTATTTAATTGAGATAAATAATCTAGCATTTCTTTTCTGTCTTTTCCATCATAACCTTCTGGGTTGTTTAAAAATAAAACAGGGTCATTGCCCGATCTAAATTGTACGCCTTGGTGTTGAGAAGGTAAAAATCCATTACCCCATAATCTTGCATACAAGGGTTGGTCTCTGGCTGCATTTTTTGATACCAATACAATAAACGCTGGTAGGTTTTTATTTTCTGAACCTAATCCATAACTGAGCCATGAACCAATGGAAGGTCTGCCTGGTAATTGATGACCAGTTTGAAAAAAAGTTAGTGCAGGATCGTGGTTAATTTGTTCAGTAAACATCGATTTAATAATACATAACTCATCCACCACTTGTGCTGTATAGGGTAGTAAATCACTTACCCAAGTATTTGATTTTCCGTATTGTTTAAAATTCGCAAAAGAAGATGCAATAGGTAATTGCGCTTGATTGGCACTCATGCCTGTTAAGCGTTGACCGTTTCGAACAGAGTCTGGTAGGCCTTGACCTTGCATGTTAATTAAGCCTGGTTTATAATCAAATGTTTCAAATTGAGATGGACCGCCACTCATAAATAAATACACCACTCGTTTGGCTTTGGGTGCAATGGTAGGTAATGCATCTAAAATTTGTTCTTCAAATGATTTGGTTGATATACTACTACTTAATAAAGATCCTAAGGCAATAGCACCTAAACCACCAGCAGTGCTTTTTAAGAATTTTCGTCGCTCTATTTTTTTATTCAATGCATCTAATTCTTGTAGCTGCATTTTAAAATTTGTATCCTGTGCCATAAACTTATCTTTTAGTGATGCTCGCATCTGAATTTAAAATAGTACTTGCTACTACTGTATTTGCAGCTACCCAACATGCATCTAATGATTTATTAATTTTATATAGACCTGTATTCAACCAACCTTTTGTTTTTGTAGGATTCGCTTTGAACTTATTGTATTCATTTATTTGCAAGTTGGTTAACAGTGCAATTTCTTTTGCATTTGGTGTTAGTCCTGTAAGCTGTCTGTAAGCATTTGTAATAGCAGTGGCGGTATCTTTCTGTTGGCTCATAGATTCGCCAATTACTTTTGCTGCTTCAATAAAAGTAGGGTCATTTAAAGTAACCAATGCTTGTAAAGGGGTATTGGTAGATTGTCTTCTAACCACACATGACGCTCTTGAAGGACCATCAAAATTGGCGAGTGTTGGATTGGGTACCGTTCTTTTTAATACAATGTATAAACTACGTCGGTAAATTTGATTGGTAGTGTCTTGCATGTATTTGGTGCCATTAATATCCCAAAGACCTTCTGGTTGATAAGGATAGATGCTCTTTCCGCCAATGGCTTTATTTAGCAATCCGCTTGCCATTAGTGCGTTATCTCGAATCATTTCAGCACTTAGTCTTGTAGCAGGTCCTCTAGCGAGCAATCTGTTTTCAGGATCTTTTTCTTTTAATGCAGCACTTGCCTTTGAATCTTGTTGGTAAGTGGCCGACATGACAATTAATTTATTTATTTTTTTTATATCCCAATTAGATTCTCTCATTTCAATGGCTAACCAATCCAATAAATCTAAATGACTAGGCATTTCTCCTTGGTTGCCAAAATCCTCGGCAGTTTTAACCAATCCCATTCCAAAGAAATTTTGCCACAAATGATTTACCACAACTCTTGCTGTTAATGGATTACGATTGTCGGTAAGCCATTGCGCTAGGCCATACCTGTTTTTTGGATAATTACTAGGGAAGGGGAATATTTTTTCAGGCGTATTCGGAAACACTTCTTTACTAGGTGCATCATATTGTCCTCGAGTTAATATAAAAGTTTTCTTTGGTTTTGGCATTTCCTGCATGACCATTAATTCTTTTATATGCTCTGATGAATCTGAAAATATTTTTCGTTGCAATTGAAGCGCCTGTTTGGCAGCAATTATTTTTGTGTCAATTACAGCAGCATAATAGTCTTTTAAAATTTCAATATCCTCAGTGCTTAATTGATTTTTTGTTTTCTGTGTGATAAGATCCCAATTCGTTTTTTTAGCCAATACTTTTATTTCAAAATTGGTTAATACTCTATTGTATACTGCTATGTCATCAATTTTACCACCCTTAAATCCTAAGCCTCTGTTCCAACCACCAAACTGTAAAGCAGGTTCGTCTTTCGAAAAAAAGAGGATGTCTTTATAAAGTTGATCAATGATAGTTTCCATTACTATTGGACTTCCGTCGATATATAAATTAAATCCATTAGCTGTGGAAGAGCCATCGTAAGTAAGCGTGAGTTGTATCCATTTATTACGTGGGACTTCTGTTGTAGCAATTTTTGTAATGGCATTAGATGGCGCTGTATGTGCCATTGTTATTTCTAACTTATTATTTTTTAAGTAAATATTGTATCCCTTAAAGTTGTACAATCTTTCTGCATTGCTTTTATGAAAAATAACGCCCTCTTTTAATTCCTTAGGGATATTCACCCAAACCCCAATGCTAAATGGATCTGATTTCCTAAACACACCCACTTCTTTTAAGTCTAAATAAGTATCTCCATTTAAAACCAAACACTGGCCTGATGCATTTTTTTCAAAAACAATTGGTTCGCTTTTGGAATTTCCATCACGTTTTAAAATGGCTGATTTACTATTGGTAACGATATTTTTTAAGGAGTCTTCAAATGTATAATAGCCTTGTAAATTATTGCTAGGTATGTTTTTACTTGAAATGGAAGTATATTTTTCTTGTTGTATCCAATTATTAAAACCTGGTAATGAATTTTTATAAGCGTCTTGTACATCATTTTCTTTTTCTTTTATTAATGATTTTATATAAGCAATTGTTTTTTCTTGATTGTTGTTAGGTAACATTAAAGTGGGTGTAGGCATATCGTCATTCCATGATATTTGACCTGCTTCTCTAACATTATTAAAAAAACTATTTAGTTGATAATAATTTTCTTGAGATACAGGATCAAATTTATGGTCATGACATCTTGCACATCCTACTGAGATAGACAAAAATGCTTCGCCAAATGTATTGGCCCTATCCATTACATATTCTGTTTGAAATTCTTCTTCTATAATGCCACCTTCCATATTTTGCGGATGGTTTCTATTAAATGCTGTTGCAATAATCATGTCTTTAGTAGGAGAGGGCATTAAATCTCCGGCTAATTGATAATGCACAAAATTTTTGTAAGACATGTTTTCATTAAACGAACGAATAACCCAGTCTCTGTATACAGACATGTCTCTTGTTCTATCAACAGTATATCCATGAGAGTCTGCAAATCGAGCTAAGTCTAACCACTGTGTGGCCATTTTTTCGCCATAATGTTCTGAACTTAATAATCGGTCTACTTGTTTCTCGTATGCGTTTCTACTTGTGTCATTTATAAATGCATTTATTTCTTTTATGGTAGGAGGCAATCCTGTTAAGTCTAAGGATAAGCGCCTTAATAAAATCTCTTTGGATGCAGTGGCACTAGGTTTTAAATCTTCTAATTGTAAACGATTTATAATAAAATTGTCTATAGGATTGTTTACTTGAAAATTATTAATAGTTGGGATTGCTTTTTTTTCTGGCGCAACAAATGCCCAATGCGGTTTATACACAGCGCCATTTTCAATCCATTTAATGAGTATTGCTTTTTCTTTAGCACTCAAACTCAAATGCGATTTAGGAACAGGCATTAAATAGGTAGGATCTGTAGATATGATGCGGCGAAATAATTCACTTCTATTTAAATTGCCAGGATAAATAGCCACCTTACCCGGACTCTCTGGTAAAGGTCCATAAGCAGATGCTACAAGGTCTAATCTTAAACCTGCTTTTTGTTTTGCCTTATCGGGTCCATGGCAAGAAAAACATTTATCAGATAAAATAGGTTTTACAAGTTCATTATAATCAATAATAGCAGGTAGTTTAAGGTACTCCTTGTTTACGTCTTCAGGCAATTTTGGAATAGTTGTAAATGCTAAGATTAGCAAAACGAATCCTATAAATAAATAATATTTTTTCATTTCTTTTGAAATTTAAAATCACCCATTTCAATGGTCACATTGGGTCTTTCTTTTTTAAACTGTTCAATACCATTTTCGGTGACCTTTGTTTTCCATAAATAAATTACTGATAAGTTTTTAAAAGAAGCCAATTGTTTTAATCCTTCGTCAGTAATATTTGTTCCATAAAGATTCAATTGTTCTAAAGCTGGTAAGTCTTTTAAATAGGGCAGACATTCATTGGTAATGGCCGTATTTTCTAAATTCATTTTTTTGATATTTGATAAACCAACTAATAGTTTAATATCGGCATCTTTAATTGGTAAGTTGCTCAACTTTAATATCACCAATTGCTTTTCAATTTTTTGTAAAGCCAATAAGCTGCTATTTTCGAATGGAATTACATTCACAAAATTCGCCATCACAAATGGTGATCCTTCTTGTAAATTTGAGAAGATGATATTTTGATTTTTAAAAGCTTCTATTGTAGAACTGCTGATTGTAAGAGGAATGTTTGAACTAGTCGCTTCAACTGAAACTTTATTATCAACTATTGTATTATTGAGTAGAGTTTCTTTTTTAATAAACACAGTATCTAAATGTGGTGCAGATTTTTTTTTATTATTAGATAGTGTGTCAATGCGGTCATTAAATGATGCACCCGATAATATCCATTGTTGAATACTATTTATTTCATTGCTGTTTAGTTGGTGTTTGCCCTTTGGAGGCATATGTTTATCATCTTCAATTGGCAATACTAAATTAGTATAGAGTGGACTTTTTAAAATATTACCTGCTAATAAAATAAGTCCAGATTTGCCGCCTTTTTTTATAAAAGCTTCAGTGTCTAATCGTAATAAGTTTTTTTGTTTTACTGCAGAGTGGCAATCGTAACACTTAGTTTTTAATATTGGCGCAATTTCATTTTCATAAATATTATACTTTACTATTTTAATAGAGTCTTTTCCATTGGTAACAATACTGGTAATTTCTTTTGGTTGATTTTTAATGGTATCCTGTTTATTTAAACTTGTTTTTTTACTAGTGTTAAATAAATAGTTTTCGCCGTGTGTGATAGTGGCTCCAAAATGTCCGGTAATGGTTATTAAAACAATCAGAAGAATTACTAGCAGTTTTCGGTATTGTTGAAACAAATATACAAGGCATCCCAAAATAGCGGTTGCAATTCCTGTCCATTGGTGTTTAAATATTAATGCAGCATCATATTCGCCAGATAAAGACAGTAACCAACCAGCAAAACATGCTGCTATAGCACTCATGCTGCCTAGTAAAAAAGACAATGAAATAGCATCCTTTAAATTAATTGAACTAAAATGTTGGTAAACCATTAAGATCGCACCAAACAACAAAATGCCAATAGGCAAATGCACTATAACTGGATGTAAGTGGGCAACGAATTCAATCATAATAAATAAAGGCGCATGCTTGATTAGTAAATTAATTATTAAATGCAAGCATTTAAATGGATAATTAGTTGATAATTAATGTTGGTTCTTTTTTATAAACTAACCATCCCGTTACAATAACAGATATAGTAAAATAGGCCAATAATATATTGCTCAATTGAGGATAAGCATTAGATGTTCCAAACCAATCTCCTAGATAAATAAGAATTGCAATACCAGTTGCCGCTTTTAAAAATTCCCAAATTAAAGATGATTTATTGCCATCCATAAAATCAGTTAGTGCATAGATATAAACAAAAATAAATCCACCATAAATAAATATATTAGGGCTACCAATTGTTGCTAGGTGGCCTAAAAAATAACTGACAAATGCAAAAAGCATCATTAGTTGTATCCAAGTTAAAACTGAAATTAGGGTTGAATTTTTTGTATCATATTTATCAAAATTATGAATGTCGTCAATTTTATAAACAGGATAATTTTCTATTACATCTGCTGGTCTCCAACCTGTTGGCATAAACCAAATACGTAGTTTGTCTTTAATGCTATTTGCACGCCAAGCATCTGTAATTAACAACCACATGTGAACGAAGTTAATTTTAAAAGGATTCCATGTTCGCATGGGTCTAGTAATACCGTAGATAGGTGTTACGTTTGGTAGTTCTTCTTGGAAAGTGCCAAAAAATCTATCCCATATTATAAATATCTGCCCCATATTTTTATCGAGGTATTCTTCGTTAAATGCATGGTGCACGCGGTGATGCGATGGGGTAACAATAATATATTCTAAAAATCCCATTCGGTTAATAAACCTTGTATGGTACCAGAATTGCGCAAAGAAATGAATGGGTGTAATGGTAGCAATCACTATTGGAGAGATTCCTAATAATGCCGCGGGAATCATGAAGAATGAAAATATTTTTACAAAAGAAGAAATGGGTTGTCGAACAGCACAGGCTAAATTAAACTCTTCGCTACTATGGTGTACGATATGGCTATTCCAGAAAAAATTAATTTTGTGTTCAATCCGATGAATCCAATAATGCGAAAAATCCAATACAACAAAAGCAATCACATAAGTTAACCATGTTATATGAATATGCGTAAGGGCGATTTTACTTTCTATCCATCCATAACTAATGATAGTGATACTTAATCCCAACACATTTTTAGTAATCATACTCATTGCAGAACTAAGGCTGCTAATCATATCCATTTCAAGTACACGCTCTTTTGCTTTGTACCAGCCAAACCATTTTTCCAATAATATCAAACTAAAAAATATAGGCATTACAATTAGCAAAATCTTTCCATACTGTTCCATATGTAATTACAGTTTTATGTGTAGCGGGTTTATTACAAAATAAGTCCTCTCAAATTACAGGAATTTAATTCAATATTGTCTAAAATTGATCTAAAAGTGGGATTTATTAAAATTAAGATCTAGTTGTGACCAACCGGTAGTTTTGTGCCAAAAGATTGGAAGAATCAAGTAAAATGGATGTTTACAGTGCTTCCTTTATAAAAAACGCCTTATTTATTATATCTTCATAGGCAACTAGGGTTGTATAAAATTGGATTTAAGAAATTAATTATAAAAAGTCTACTAAATTGGTAGGAATTATATAATTTTGCACCCCTAATTAAATTTTTAACGGAACACACTGTTTTCCATAGATAAATACAACCAATCTGTCTTCTGAAATCAAACATACAAGTCAAAATTTAGATATTGAATATTTGTTTAATACTTATTATTCAAGGTTGTGTTATTATGCCTATAAAATCATCAACAACCAAGAAAGTTCCAAAGACTTAGTACAAGATGTTTTCTTGAAATTCCAAAGCAAACCTGCTGAATTTAGTACAGAACTAGCTATAAAAAACTTCTTATACTTATCTGTGAAAAATGCTTGTTTGAATTTTTTAAGGCATGATTTAGTTGAAAAAAAGTTTGCTGAGAGGCAAGCTGAAACTGCATTAGTACAAGAAGAAGCATTAACACATATCATTAAAGCAGAAGCACTTGTGTTAATTAAACAATCTATTGAAACCTTACCAGAGGGCTGTAGATCGGTGTTAAAATTGGCTTTTTTTGAAGGATTAAAAAATGAACAAATTGCCCTTGAATTGGGAATTTCTATCAATACAGTTAAAACGCAAAAGCAAAGAGCACTTCAATTAATGCGTCTGAAATTAACTGATAATGTTTATTTACTGCTATTGTTTTTACTTCCATTGTAATTTTTTTGGCTGAAATAAATATTTCCTGCCGCTTTCACCCATTTTTCTTTTGTAAGTGTATTAATAATCAACATAGTTATTATGATGAATCAATTTGAACCGCTATATAGTAAAGCAGCGCTGATTGTAAAGAGTTTGCAAAATGATTTAACCGACCAAGAAAGGCTATCGCTTAATGAATGGTTAGCGGAGTCAGAAGCAAATCAAGCATTATATAATGAATTGACCAATGAAGCAACACTTGCATCAGAATTAGCAATTCTTGCCAAGTTTGATGCACAAGCAGATTGGCAAAAAATTGCAAAGCAAACAATTGGTAAGCAAACTAAAACAGCTCCAGTATTTAGCATTAACTATCGTAAATGGTTGAGTGCTGCTGCTATTTTGCTTATTGCATGCTTGGGTGTTTTTCAATTTTGGTTGAATAGAAATAATAGCCATCCAATTGCAAAAAATAGTAAACATCCAATTATTGATATTGCTCCAGGTGGCAATAAAGCAACACTCAAATTAGCAGATGGTACCATTGTTACATTGAATGATTCAGTAAACGGATTTCAAGCAACGCAGCAAAATGTAAAATTGGTTATTAAAAATGGAGAGATTACCTACCAATCACTAGGTCAGAATAATGAAATTATTTATAATACTATAACCACACCTAGGGGTGGTCAGTATAAATTATTATTAGATGATGGTACAAAAGTATGGTTGAATGCAGCATCGTCTATCAAATATCCTACAACTTTTTCTGGGGATGAAAGAATTGTAGAATTAACTGGCGAGGGTTATTTTGAAGTAGCGCATGATGCATCAAAACCATTTAAAGTGTTACTACCAGGAATTGGTAGGGTAGACGCAATTGGAACAGCATTTAATATCAATGCTTATTCAGACGAACATATTACAAAAACCACTTTGGTTCAGGGAAAAGTAAAAGTTGCTTTTGGTAGCAAAACTGATTTTTTAAATCCTGGTCAACAAGCGCAACTATTTCCATCAGGTCAATTGTTAGTTTTAAATCAAGTGGATTTAGATGAAGTGATTGCTTGGAAAAATGGTCAATTCATTTTTAAGCAAATGAATGTTGAAAATATTATGCGACAAATTGGTAGATGGTACGAAATAGAAGTGATATACAATGGACCCGTTAGTCAAGAAACTTTTTCTGGTATTGTGAGTAGAGATAGCCATTTAATGGAAGTGTTAAAAATAATGGAAGAAGGTGGGGTTCGGTTTAAAATTGACGGAAAAAAAATTAGCGTGTATTAAATAATTAAAAACAGTTTTTATAGTTCATCCAAAATCCTAAATCATGAATGTATGCTTTGTTCGAGCCTTTAAATTTAAAAGGCAAAAAAACAGCCAAAACTTTTTGGTGTTTAAGTTTATGGCCATTTGTTTATTTCTTGTTTTTTTACAAGTAAGTGCAAAATCATTTTCTCAGAATGTAACCATTTCAATGGAAAATGTAAGCCTTCAAAAAGTGTTTAATGACATTAATCGCCAAACAGGCCGTCAGTTTTTCTTTAAAGATGAACTACTTAATAAAGCTGGCAAAGTGACTATTAGTGTTAAAGACATGCCTTTGAAAGAAGCTTTAGCAATTTGTTTTAAAAATCTTCCAATTACTTTTTCTATAGTAGAAAATACGATTGTATTGAAAGAAAAAACAACCAATACAGCAAACAGTTCTTTAGTTGAAATACAACAGGCGCTGATGGTTCAAGGAAAAGTTACAGATACAACCGGCAATCCTTTAGAAGGAGTAACTATTGTTGTAAAAGAAACCAGAAAAGCAACGGTAACAGATATTGATGGAAATTTTAAAATTGAATTAAATCCAGGACAAACTATTTTAATTTCTTCTATAGGATTTAAAACAACCCAACGTAAAGTTGAAACGGCAACTCAATTACGCATTGTACTAACTCCAGAAACGGTGAGTTTAAAAGCAGTTGAAATTGTTAATACAGGATACCAAAGATTGGCCAAAGAAAGAACTGCAGGCTCATTCTCTACCATTACTTCCGATGACTTTAAGAACAAGTCAAATAGCATGAATGTGGTAGATAGAATTGAAGGAATTATTCCTGGTGTGGCAGTAAACTATGGTACAGGTAATGAAAAATTCTTAATTAGAGGGTTGAGTTCTATTCAAGCCGCAAGGTCTCCATTGATTGTTGTTGATGGAGTTCCAATGGCAGATTATAATGCAGTGAAAACATTAATTAATCCGGATGATGTTGAATCTATAAGCGTTTTGCGCGATGCAACTGCGGGTTCAATTTGGGGATCTGCTGCTGCTAATGGAGTAATAGTTATCACAACCAAAAAAGGAAAAAATACGGCTACTGCTCAAAAAGTACGCGTGAAGTATAATGGCTTTGTATCATTTAGAGGTGCTCCAGACTTAGATTATTATAAAATGATGAATACTAGTGATTTCTTAACAACTAGTAAAAAAGTATTTTCAAATACAGATTATCCTTGGGCAAATGCAATTAATAGTGTTGGTGCAACTCCAATCATTCCGCCACATGAAAGAATTCAATACGATTTAGCTAGAGGTTTAATTACCCAAGCAACTGCAAATGCTAAATTTGATTCATTGGCTCAATATAATAACAGAGACCAAATCAATCAATATTTAACGCAACCTTCTTTGTTGTCGAATCATAGTTTAACTTTTGAAGGTGGAAGTAGTTTTCATTCTTATTATGGATCATTGGCATATACACTTGATCAAAGCGATACCAAAACAAATCTTAATCGCTATCAAATGAATTTGCGTCAAAACTTTAATTTTTCACCTAGTGTTAAATTAGACCTTTTAACAAATGTATCTTACGAAAAAACA
>Ga0194047_10000966_pt1 | contig 18286 bp, 10 predicted proteins | sample JunL225m_MetaG_2_FD_160070 | JGI IMG/M metagenome (GOLD analysis project Ga0194047, IMG submission 160070) | Anoxic zone freshwater microbial communities from boreal shield lake in IISD Experimental Lakes Area, Ontario, Canada - Jun2016-L221-5m | ecosystem: Environmental > Aquatic > Freshwater... | reverse complement strand
AGCAATACGCCCACGCCGCTGTTCATCGCCCGCCGCATAGGCTGCGCCGTAGGTAAAGCCCTTGATTGCTTCGCCAACAGTAAGACATTCTTGGGCGAAAAAGGCAGGGCGGTTTTCCCCCTCGCGGCGGCGCGAAACAGCCGCAAAGATTCCCTTGCGAGGGTCAATTGATTCCACCGGCACATCCGAGCCAAGCGCAATCGGCACGCCGCTATGCAAGAGAGTGCGGTACTGGTAACTGCGGGCGGCGCGTTCATAACCCCAGTAACGCTCAGCAGCATCGCGATCTGTGGTGGCGTGGGTAGGTTGGCATGAAGCGATTATGCGACTGGCAGCAAAACGCAACAGGTCTTGAGGGGTAACTATTTGTACATGCTCCAGCCTGTTTCGCAACCTACCCGAATTTTCCTCACGCTGCATTTTTTCAATCACATCCAAACCTAGGTGCGCGGCGCGATCTCCAATAACATGGACGGCAATTCCAAAACCGCTCCTGATTGCCTGCCGCGCCTGTCTCTCGAAAGCTTCCGAATCCATCCGAAACATCCCGCAATTATCATGGCGGTGGTCGGGGCTATTGTCGAATGGCTCAAACATGGCAGCAGTTTGCGAACCAAGCGTACCATCGAGGAAAAACTTAATCTGCGCCAGCCAGAGCATTTCATCGCCAAAGCCCTGCCGCAAACCCAACGCTTGAAGGTGTGGAATCGCCCAATTGCCTAGCAAAACGGCGGTACGCAAACTCAATTTGCCCTGCGCCCGCAAATTCTGAAAAGCGGCAAATCCGGTGGCATCTTCTATTGAATGGACAGCGGTTAGCCCAGTGCGGTGCGCTTCCGGCAAAGCCATCTCAATTGCTGCCTCTGCCTGTTCTATAGTAGGTTCTGGAATGACGCGGTGTACTAGACGCATAGCATTTTCTTTTAGAATGCCGGTTGGCTCACCCTGAGCATCGCGAGTAATCTCACCGCCTTCCACTTCGGGAGTATCGCGAGTAATCCCGGCAAGTTGCAGAGCGATGGTATTTACCCACAGCAGATGGGCATCCTTACTCATTAAAGCAATGGGATGGAGTGGCGCAACCCGGTCAAGCAGCATACGATTGGGAAACTCATCGCCCCATAGGTTTTTATCCCAGCCTTGCCCCTGCAACCACGCGCCCACCGGAGTAACTTCCGCACGTTCGGCGACCAGTTCCAGCGCTTTGTTTAGGCTGTTAATCCCTGCCAGTTTTAATTCCTGCATAATAAGTGACCACCAAGCAAAGTGAGTATGGGAGTCGTTCAAACCGGGTATAAGGGTAGCGCCCTTTAAATTCAGCGTTTCACGGGCAGCATTTGCGCCATCTAGGGAGCGAATATCCGAGACGCTTCCGGCAGCAATTATGCGTCCATCTGCAATAGCTAACGCTTCGGCGTGAGGTTGCACAGAATCAAAAGTGTAAATATTGGCATTGTGAATTATCAGGTCTATTTTTTGGCTCATTGGTGCATTATAGCATGAAAAAACCCTCACCCCAGAACAGGAAGAGTAAGCCAAAAGAATACCACAAATAAGATTTTATTTATGAAACGAGCAGAATGTGGTCTGTAGAAGGACGGCGGGTAGAACAAGCGTAATCGGGTTGTAATCGCCAAACATTTGCTATCAGTGCAGCAAGCTTTTGGTTATCGCTACCATCTCTGGGCAGATAATAATCTGCGCCAGCTTTGAAAACAGCGCCTACCATCGCATAAGCCCTGTCGTTAGCATATGCTACTATTTTGATTTGCTGAAACTTCGCGCTATTTTTAATCTTCCCGCAAAGTTCCAACCCGCTAATGTCCGGTAGAGCTAAATCCAGCGCTATCATATCCAGCGTTAATTCATGCAACAATTTAAGCGCAAAGCTGCCGCTAGGGGCGTATAGAATAGCTGCTTCAGGAACAGTCTCCGCAAGAGTAAGCTTAACTGCATGATAGCGGCTGAAATCCTTATCCACTATAAGTATTGAAGCCATACCCAATATTTCTCCGATTTCTTTACGAGCTATGAGTCGTATCCTAGATGTAAATATTTTAATACATAACCGTTATAAATAACATTAAAAGATTGTTAAATTTACATTTTATAACTTCACATTAATTATTATTGCGGTTTTCTAGCCTATTTTTGGTTTATAAGAACGTCTTCTTATCATAATTTATCGTAAATATTTTCAATGGTGTTTTTAATCGGTAAAGTCTGTGATTATATAGTTAAGAGGGTTGTATAAGATATATAGCTTTTGTACAATATTGGTATAAGGATTTTAGAAGTGCTGTAGAGATATTGTATGAGTTATGGCGTGATAAGCCCATCGCCATTTTGGAAAATAGTTATAAAGGTTAAAAGAGATATAATTCTATGAAAAATATAGCTTATAAGTGGCAAGTTGCTATTTCTGTAATATTTGGTAGTTTTATGGTAATTATGGATGCTACGGTAGTAAATGTAGCGCTTCCAAAATTACAGACAGCCTTTAATACCGGTAGCATTTCAGATGTACAGTGGATCATCAGCGCCTATACGCTGGCGTTAGGCATCATCACACCTCTTTCCGGCTTTCTTGCGGATCGCTTCGGCATTAAGAAAATTTACCTTGCCAGCCTTGCAGCCTTTACGCTTGGCTCGCTTCTCTGCGCCATAGCGCCAAGCCTGCCAATTTTGATTGCAGCGCGGGTGTTACAGGGCATCGGCGGCGGTTCGGTCATTCCGCTTGGCACGGCAATGCTGTTCGGCGCTTTCCCGGCAGAAGAGCGGGGCGCGGCTTTCGGCGTATTTGGCATATCACTGGTAATGGCTCCTGCGCTAGGTCCAATCATCAGTGGGTTGTTTGTAGAATATCTTGATTGGCGTTTTATCTTCCTAATCAATATCCCTATCGGTGTGCTTGGGGTTTACATGGGCAGCCGCTTACTTAAAGAGCGCAAGGGCGAGGGCAAGCAACGCTTCGATTGGGGTGGTATCGTCACATCTGGCTTTGCCTTCGGTTTATTGCTATATGGTTTCTCAACCGCCGAAAAAGATGGCTGGGGTTCGACTACGGTACTTTCTTCGCTAATCATCGGCAGTTTATCATTGGTAGCCTTCGTTGTCATAGAGTTGCGGCGAAACGATGGTCTAGTAGATTTGCGCTTGTTCCGCAAACCAATTTTCATTGTTGGTAACGTGGTTGGTTGGGTTTCGGTTATTGCGCTTTTCGGCGCAGAATTCCTTTTGCCTCTTTACCTACAAAACATACGTGGCTTGACAGCGCTGGAAACGGGCTTACTGCTGTTGCCACTGGCGTTGACCGCTGGGGTCATAGTACCTTTCGCCGGACGTTTCAGCGACAAAATCGGAGCGCGTCCGCTGGCAGTCATCGGCTTCGGACTATTGCTAATCAATACGTGGCAATTGAGCAACCTTGCGATGGACACAAGCCTATTGTATATCGGTTTCCTGCTGGCGTTGCGTGGCGCAGCTCTAGGAATGGTAGTACAAATCACTCAACAAGTTGCCTTGCGAGACATTGCGCCTCGTGCGTTGCCCCGCGCCAGTTCTTTGGTCAATAGCAGCCGTCTAATCTTTCAGTCGCTAGGGGTAGCGATATTGGCTACAATACTGACTCTGACTACCGGCGCTCGTCCGAATTTCGCACCCGGTACAAGACCCGACCCAATAGCTCTGGAAGCGTATCGTCAGAATTTCTTGCAGGGATTGGAAAATGCGTATCAGGCTACTTTCTGGGTAGGTCTAGTTGCTGTAACGCTTTCGCTCTTTTTGCCGGGTTGGCCCTTTAAAAAAGCAACCGCTACGCAATTACCGGCAGAAACACCTATTTTTATCCCGAACGCAACCGAACGCGCTGCTTAGTCAAGCTATAGTAATTAGAATATTTTGTGAAAGCCGGACAATATAAATCCGGCTTTTTTATTAAAATCAATGTTACAATTCATTAAAATATTAGGCTCAAATGTATTCATAACGAATAACCTATTGGCAGTTTATTTATAGTGATAATACTCAGCAAGCAATTTTTGAGACGAGCCAATTTTTCTTTCTACAATGTTTATATTTATTAATAATTGATGTATTATACATGGCAAAGCAAGGCATTGTTTCTGCCAAAATAACCTCGCTATATTCTCATCTGGCATAAACAACTGACTCTATATATAGCGCTAGGAATAGGACTAAATTACTCCAATTATTGGGATAGCCGCTTCATTTGTTAATAACAAGGCTATCAAAGGTATTATGCAGGGAAAGGGAAAGGAAAAAGGAGCGGACAACCGTTATCACAAATTTCTTCAAGCAACCCAACAGCTTGCAGATTTATTCCCACGCTTCGAAGAAAGAAGCAGCATAGTTAAAGTTGCCATCAAAATTATCGCTAAAGCGCTAAATGTTGAAAATGCAATGATTTTTAATATTTCTGCCGATGAGAAAACACTTGTACCGCTTTTCCCTGAGCTAATTTCGAGTAATAAGCTAGAGGTAGCAAGCTTTGAAAGCAGTATCAGCATAGACAATAGCAATTCTATGATAGTACGCGCTTTTATCAACAGGCAAGTGGTTTCTTCCCGTCAGAATATGCCACCAGTATTATCCGAAATGGTAGTTCCACTAATATTTCAAGGCGAACTCAAAGGCGTGTTGGTAGCGATAAATAGCAAAGCCGGAGGTTTCGATGAAGTGGATAAAGAAGGAGCGATAACGTTAGCCACGCAATTATCAGCTTTGCTTAAGCTGGTAGATATTGGCTTGAATGTTACGGAAGATAAAGGTTTTAGCCATGCGCTTCCGGCAGAAAATGACCGGATATTAAACCAGATTAAGCATTTGGAAAGCCTACAAGGCATTATTGATGCTATCAGTGAACTAAGCAACATCGAAGATATTTATCGGCGGACACTCCTGGAAACAGTCAATTATATAAAATTTGACATCGGCGCTATCCACACGCTAGACCCTATATCAGGTGTTCTGAGGTTGGTCAGCTACTTTGAACGAGAGGAGTCATCTGGCGTGCATGTGCTTGACCCCAGCGAACATCGGGGAAATCTTAGCATTGACCGCACAAGCCTTTCTGGTATTCCTTTTGAATTATGTAACTCTTTCCAACCTTATGAGCAGGATAATATTAATGATACGGTTTGTCCGGTAGTTCAACATGTCGGAGACTTTAAATCATCTATCTGTCAGGTTATCAAAGCGCAAGATATTATTTATGGGGTTTTGCATCTAGGCTGTTTAAACTCCGCTAATTTTTCAGAAACAGATTATTTCCTTGCAAGCGGAATATGTAATCAAGTTGGAGTTGTTGTGGAACGTGCCTCTATTTTGGAGAACATTAAGCAACTGGCACGTACCGACTCTTTAACCGGATTATATAATAAACTGGAGTTCTGGGAACGAATTGACAAAGAGATGCGGCGTGCCGAACGGCAGCATCGCCCTCTCAGCCTAATCATGATTGACCTCGACCGTTTGAAATGGTTCAACGATGTATTCGGTCATACCAAAGGCGACGTGCTACTTTCAAAAATGGGTCAGCTAATTCGCCATAACTGCCGGGCAGGTGATACGCCTTTTCGCTACGGCGGAGATGAAATGTGCATCCTTCTGGCAGATACCGATTCCGAGGAAGCTAGAATAATGTCAGAAAGGCTCAGAGTCTCAGCGCGTGAAATAAAATTGCCGCTCGAAGCGGATGAGTTTATCATCGGAGCGAATGCAATGGTAACAATGAGTATCGGAATTGCCAGTTTTCCTACCAATGCCCAAAGCGCCGAATTATTGTTTGAATATGCCGATGCGGCGATGTATCGAGCGAAAGATACCGGCAAAGATCGGGTTTGTCTATTTGACCCCAACGTAGATTTAAGCAAACAAACTTATCGCTATCGGGCAGCGCGGCTTGCTGCTCAAACCGACAAACGTCTTGAAATTCCAAATGCCTCTAATCTTACTCAAAACATGATTAATGATGCTAAAGTTCCTGACAAATCCAGCGACATGAATGTAGCCGGAATGGAAGAAGTTGACCTCGATAAATAACCCTTCTTCTCTTCGCCACACCCCTCAATTAATTTACTCTTGCAGGGCTATAACTGCTATGCTAGAATCTTGATATATCAAGTAACTTTCAGACCGGAGGGCGCTTTTAGCAGATGATAGAGTTATGTTGTAATGAACGACTATAAAGAGTGGCTTGAAAGCGGTAGAAAATCGCTTGAATCTGGGCGTATCGGTGAAGCGCGGCGTTTGTTCACCGGGGCAGTACAGGCAAACCCATCCGGTGAAGAAGGCTGGCTTTATTTAGCTGCCACATTGCCGCCACGCCAAGCTTATCAAGCCCTCCAACGAGTTTTGGAAATCAATCCGGCTAACCCGCAAGCGTTACGGGGCATTGAAGCCCTGAAAATGCAGCTAGAAAGCAAACCTGCCGACCCAGTTGATTCACTTTTCAGCGAGTTAGGAGTGGATGATAGCAAATCAAAAAAGCGGGCGATCCGGCTTGCCTCCGATAGCGATTTATCATTCGGAGTGCAAGAATCAGAGGATATGCGAAAACTTCTGACCCAACCTTACCTTGATGAAAAACTCCAGCCTCGACAACGTAAACCGGGTTTTACGGCTCTGTTAGGGGCGTTGTTGCTTGTTCTGATAATAACAGCGGTAATCCTCTATATGTCTAACATCGGAAAACCGGGGTCAGTTGGCGCGATACGTACCGATATAACTTCTAATGTTGAAACGACAACTGCTATACATACCACTGACCTTGCCTCCGCCGAAACTACCGAAGCTCGCACCACTATTCCGCCTACTCCCGTCCCCACCGTATCGCCCTTCCTTAACCTCAAGTTGGTACAAAATGAGCGCGGACAACTCACCGGGGTCAATCTCACTTTCTCCAGCTACGACAACCGTTCCACCAATTTTTCGTTGGAAGGCGCTGGCACACCCTCACCCGGTAAGCATTTTGAAGGGGTTTGGTTGTTGCTGGAGAATACTTATAACCAACCGTTAGGAACCAATCTTGAGCTTTATCAAGGTATTGATAGCCGTAACCGCTTTCTTACTCCGGTTCAGAATGGGCGTGTTCCGGCGCTAGATTTAAAACGACTGTTGCCCGGTGAGAGCCGCCTTTTCTGGCTGACCTTTGAGATGGAGGATGGCACTAGCCTACGCCGAGTGGTCTATACCCCACAGGGCTTGCCGGACGAGGGCAATTCGCTTGAGGTAAATTTATTCTTACCGTCTGCAACACCCACCCCAACCATAAAACCGACCAATACCGCGCTGCCAAAGCCAACCACTACGCTATTACCGACTACCGCCAATACACCGTTACCACCTACCTTCACTCCGGTGCTGGCAGCCACCGAAACGGTAATGATTGCCTTGAGTACGCCCACACCCGAAGCAACCTCCACCCGAATTGCCCTCCCAACTGCTATTGCACTAACCGCAACCCCTATGCCTATCGCGCTCCCGTCCCCTACTCCGCTTACGAGTGTAGCATTTAACCAGCGCTATCTACTAGGCAATTTCGCCCTGATTGTAAACCAGTACCAACCGTCCATTAGCGCAAAGCCCAGCATAATACCCACAGGCTATCATTATGAGTCGGTCAAGATTACGCTGGAAAATACTGGAAGCAGTGATGTGAGCGATTTTGTAAAAAACTACCCGTTTTACTTGCGGGATAGCAACGGGCAAGTTTATACCACAGGACCATACACATTGGAAGCCAAAGATCGCTTCGACCCGTTCCAGTTTGAAACCGCCACCAAAGGCGCGGGCAAAGATAAAGTCAGCGGGATTTTGTATTATCTGGTAAGCGATACTGCAAAAAGCCTACCACGCACGCTGGTGTTTTACGCATCCAACGACAAGCCCGAACTTGTCGCAGAGTTCGCGCTTAAGTAGCGTCTGTTACACGTGAAACTGATATAAAGATTTGACCGCGTCCCGTGGGTCGCGGTCATTTTATTAGAGGGGATTAATATATTTTTTGCGGATGTCGGCAAGCCTACGACTGAGCTTAAAGGCTTCTTGCTCGATTTCCTCAATACGATAGAGCTTTTTCTTTCTTTCGTTCTCAGGAGCAACGGCAAGTTCTTCTTCAAGGCGACGCAATAGAGCTTCAGGTTGGCGAGGCATACGCTTCAGGGCAGACAGTACATTCTTGACATTCGCCGCTTTCAACTCTACCTCCTCATCATCCTCTACCTCAAGCGTGAGGTCGGTGTTTGAAGGTTTGGGAGGATGCGTTGGAGTTGGAGAGACGGGTAACAACCAACCGATTTCTCTAGCTATTTTCATGATGTCAGCGCCGCTCAAGCAACGCTCAACCAAATGTTCAATATCTTGCAAAGACCTCTCTTTATTGAGCGCAACCAGCGTAAGAGCCAATGGTTGCACCTCAGCGGGTAGGCGAAAGAGTGGGCGAAATTGCCTTTCCTTCAAGCCGGAGGCAAGGTCTGACAGTTCTGGGTCTAGCGACTTGAAAAATTCGTTAACCTGCATCAAGCGTTGCAACTGCCTACGCCCAATACCAAGACTCGCTTCTAGCCTATCCCACACTCTCGCGGCAAGTTGGTTGGGGTGAATGTTTGGCTCGGTTTCCTTTAGTTGGCTGGCATATAGCTCTCTTAGCTGTGAAATCGCACGCGCCAATTCAAGCGCGGTCAAATCTTTGCGTTGCAGATTGGCAATTAATTGCTCGGAGAGAATATCGTGAGAAGTCCAAGCGCGTTTGATTTTCGCTTCAATTCGGGTATTTCCGGCAAGCACGGAGGCAAGCGCACGGCGATGCCCATCGGTGATAATATAGCGATCTTCACTTTCTTGATAACGCACCAAGATAGGCTGCAACACCCCATGCTCACGGATACTCTGCGCCATATTCTCAAGGTCAACAAGGCTTGAAGCTGCTACAGATTTTTCATCCTGCTGCGCGTTAGCTTTAAGATGGTTGAAAAATTGATGAACCGGAAGAAACCAATCCGCCCGCGCCTGCTCATTCTCAAATTCATCTACTAGCCCAAGCAACTGCCGCGGTTGGTCTCCTATAAATAGGAATTCAAGGTCGAGAGTCCGCACATCGGGCAAACTCTCCTCAGCAGCCACACCTGACATAATAGTAGTCAAGCTATCGACATTAAAGCGGGGTTTTTTAGCGCTTGCCACGAGCAATCACCTCCTCCGCCAAAGCGGCATATAGCTCAGTTATTTTGTGGCGCGGGTCATGCTCCAGAAGCGGTTGGTGCATCAGTTCCGCTTGTGGAATAACACTGCTACTCGGTATTTCGGTTTTGAAAACCAATGTGCCAAGTTGTTTGCGAACGGCATTCTTTACAGCAGTATAAACGTTGCCGCGTGCAGGTACGTTATTGAGCAAATAGCCCAACACATGCAGATTTTCGTGGTTTAGGGTAGCGCGAATTGCCTGTACCGTATTTGAGAATTGGGTTAGACCCACCACGCTCAATTCTTGGGGGCTGACAGGCACGATAATTTCTCGCGCCAACATTAGAGAATTTGTAACAATCAAGCCAAGGGTGGGTGGACAATCTATGAAGGTATAATCGTAAGTTTTTACGAAATCGGCTAGGGCGCGGCGGAAGAGGAACTCACGCCCCATTTCGTTTAGCGCATTCAATTCCCATACCGACAGGCGTGCGTCGCTGGGCAACAGGTCGAGGTTTTTCGTAACCGGAATAATAGTATCCTCCGGGCGTGCCTCGTCCTGCAACACATCCACCAATGTGCGGTTGTATTTCCTAGAACCTAACAAGCGCAAACTAGCGCTAGCTTCCTGCGGGTCAGTATCTATAATCAGCACCCTGAAATCACGACTCGCCATTTCAGCCGCGAGGTTAACCAAGGTAGTGGTTTTTCCCACTCCACCCTTTTGGTTCGCGCTGGCTATACATCTGTTCATTGCTTCGCGTGCTGGCACTGTTTTGTCCTTTACCAGATATAGGAATTACCTAACGGATTTGTTATGCACATCGCGACCCACGGGACGCGACCAAATGTTGTTCACTAATTGAGTAATCAGTAGAAAGGATAGCCATTCACTCTATATATTTTAGAACTCTTGCCTTGACCTGTCAATATAAATGTTCCCGGAATTTACATGTGTTTTTCAAGATAAAGGAACAATTAGCAGCAAAGTTACACATGAGCGGGAAATTATGGCATAAATTTTTCACTTGTCATGAGAATAGTGACCAATTTTTTGACTCGGTAGGTTATAATCATCATGAAAGCGACATATAGCAACAGCATAACGTTTATTGTATCAAAAAAGGTTTTAATCAGAAATGACCCAGCTTAGCAGGTTTTCACTAACCCAACGTATGGAGCCACTCGACCGGGTGGGGAAAGAATTTTTCCATTGGGGCTTGACTGAAAACCCCTTCCCCATTACTGGCACCAGCCTCCGCTTCTTTATGCAGAAGGGGCAATACCTGCAAGCAATTAACGCTGTCTCGGTGGTACTGAGAGAACGGCAGGGTCTCGCAGCGGTATATGGAGAAGTTGGCGCAGGCAAAAGCACCACCGCCAAGTTTCTGTACGACCGCATTGCTATAACCGAAGGTTATAAGGTTGCATACGTAGGTAATCCTAGCGGCACACCGAGTCAGGTTTTCTCCACCATTGTCCGCGAATTTGGGCTAGACCCGGTCAGCAATCAAGTGAGCCGTATGCAAGATCAATTACAGGCTTTCATTCTGGAAGAAACTCAGCTAAAGCTTAACAACATTGTACTACTAATAGATGAAGCGCAAAGTTTACGCAAGGAAGCACTGGAATACCTACGCCATCTCGGCAATTTCGAGCGAGGCGAAGAAAAATTGTTGCAGGTTGTACTGTTCGGTCAAACCGAGTTGATTGACATAATCAAACGGCGCGGCAATCTATGGCAGCGCGTGATAACTCACAGCTACCTCAATAAGCTAGGTGCATCCGAAGTTATGGATTTGGTAAATTTCCGGCTTCAGGTAGTGGGTGGCAACGTAAACGTCATTTTCGATGAAGGCGCGTTAGATGCTTTCGTGCGCTATAGCGATGGAATACCGCGTAACATTTGCAAAATCGGTTTCCACGCGCTGGTGCTAGGAGCGCAAAAGGATGAAAGCAAAATCAGCGAACATACTATTATACAGGCGGTAAAACTGGCAGGCTTAGATTAATTTAATGGTGGTGATGACAGCGAAACGCAACAACAATTCCAATACTGCCGGGACAAGGCGCGAATTGTGGCAGCAAGACGTAGGCGCGGACGAAGCTCCCACCGGGCGGCTCACTTGGATTCGCTCTGACCTGATAGACCCGAACCCACGCCAACCTCGCAAAACCCTTGACCGCGTGGCGTTAGAAGAATTGAAAGCCAGTATCGAAGCGCAAGGGATACTCCAGCCATTATTGGTGATGCGAGAAAAGCCCACCGCACCAAACGCAGATACTCGTTATACCCTTATTGCCGGACAACGTCGCCTTACCGCTGCGCGTGAGCTTGGCAAAAAGCTAGTACCTGCGCTGATTTTGAGCGAAACCGACCCTCAAGGTTCACTGCTCAACGCTATCACGGAAAATGTGCAACGGCGTGCGCTTGCTCCGTGGGAAGAAGGCGAAAGTTATTACATACTCGCCTCGGAGTTTAATATGACTCAGGCGGAAATCGCGCAACGGTTAGGCAAAAGCGGCGAGGCTGGCAGGGTCTATGTAGCCGAACGCATCTCTATTGCCGAGAATCTTGACCCAGAAGCACGCCGGATTTTATTGCATCAAATCGCTGGCGGTTTGTTAGATAATTCACAACTTGTAGCTCAGGCTACGCTTGGTGATTTTATTCACAATGTTGAGCCGGGTGGAGAACTCAGCTATGGCGTGGGAGTGGTGCGAGAGCTTTCACGCATTCCGAGAGAACGTCAGCGCGAAGCGGCAGAAGCAATTCGCACTCTGGAAACACAGTTAGGACGCAAGCCTTCCAGCAGTGAAGCCATAAAATTGCTTAAAAGCTATCGAGGCGTTAAGGCGCAACGGCGCGGCGGTGGAGAGTTAGGCGTTCGCGATTCAAAGCTTGTAATGAAAGAACATTCCAAACAAACCGAACAACCCATCCTGCCAGGTCTGAGCGAGGAAGCAGAGAACGAACCGAAGCCCTTAATACAACTGGCGGACCTTGAAATCATCCGTCGGTGGGGAGACAATGGAAAAGAAAAGCCGTTAAGCCGCGAAGAACTGATAACGCTATTGCGACAGGATTTAGAGCGGTTGGAAAGCGGCGACTGAAACCAAAATAAAAACAACCTCGTTTGCTTGGCGGCGAGAGGTTGTCCTTTTTCAAAGTTTAGCTTATAGCCGGGGGAATTACCCGATGCGGCTGGCTTGAGTTTTACCCGATGTGGGCATGCCTCTATTATACCCTGACCATGTCGCATGTCAAGCCTGTTTCATCTTCCTACCTCCGGTAGTTTATTAAGATATGTCTTTTTTACCCGAAAAATTGGTAGATTTAGCTGAAAGATAGGTTCTGGCGAGGTTATATGGGCAAACGTTCAATAACAGAACAACCTGATAAGGGCGATTATTCGTCCGATAAGTTCGAGTTTGCGGGGTTTTCACGCCCGGAAAGCAACTATTTCCGAATGCCCAACAACTGGACGGACATCACCGCCCGCATCAACAGCCTCGCCGAACTCAAAGTAGTGGAATATATTCTCAGGCACACTTGGGGTTTCCAAGAATTCGGCATCAAACGCCGCATCACCATTGACGAGTTTATATTCGGGCGCAAACGCATCGATGGTTCGCGCATGGATTTAGGCACACGCCTAAGCGAACAATCGGTACGCAACGGCTTGAAACAAGCCATCGAAGACGGCTTTATTTTGGAAGAGGTGGACACCCGCGACCTCGCCCGCATCAAAAAATATTACTGCTTACGTATGGTAGAACCCGCCCAACCAATTGATACAGATGAATGTATCGAGTTGGAAGAGCGAAAAATCAAGCATAACCGCAAACCAGTAGGGGTAAAAACTTTAGACCCCAAGGTACAAGTTTTAGACCCTGAAGCCTATGATTTAGACCTCAAGGCACAAAATTTAGACCCCCGGAGTCAAAACTTTAGACCTCGTACAGAGAAAGACAACACAAATAAACTGAATCAAAACAACCACCACAAACAGGCGGTGGTGGAGCAATTGTTGGTTGATTATGGGGTTTCGCTAGAAGTCGCTCGTGAAATCAGCCAACATGCCAGCCTTAAAACAGTGGAAAGCTGGATGGATTACGTTGACAACGCCGAAAGAGTACGCGACCGTCCCGCTTTTCTGGTCAAAATGTTACGCTCTACCGACAAGCCGGTTTCATCGCGACCCACGGGACGCGCTCAAAATAATGCTGGAATTAATTATTCGGCTTATACCAATCCGGACGGCAAATATCACTACTTGCTGAAAAACTCTAACAGCCTGTCCTATTCGGATGAGGAGTAATTGGTATTCTCTCAATAAATAGGGGCAAGCGCAGTGAAAATCTTCACAATTGAACCTAAAGTAACCCCAATTTTGCGGGTTCTCCCAGAATTATTGAAAGGATAAAGAAAATAATCACACAAGAACAGGAGCGTTTTGTGCCGCCCTTCCTTGAGCCTCAGTTCGCGTTATCAGAATCGTCGCGAGATTTTTCCATCGCCAATTTAACCAGAAGCTTTTGTAAATCACTCATATGGTACGGCTTTGGTAGTACCGCCTTGAAACCATATTGCTGATAATCAGACATTATGGGGTCATTGGAGTAACCGCTACAAACCACCGCCTGAACCTGTGGGTCAAGCTCTAACAGCTTTACCATAGTCTGTTTGCCGCCTAATCCACCCGGAATAGTCAGGTCGAGTAGCACTACATCGAAGGGATGTTTCGTTTCGAGAGCGGCACGATAAAGCTGGCAGGCTTCCTCCCCTTCTTCGGCTACCTCTACCTTATGCCCTAACCTCTGCAAATATTGCTTTACCAAAGTTCTCAGCAAATGTTCGTCATCCATCACTAATATTCTCATGTAAGCAGTTGTAGTTGTGGGAGCGTAACTCGAAACCGATGCAACCTGATTTATAGACAGTTCCGATTGTTGGTTGGAAACAGGCAGATAAATGGTAAAGGTCGTACCCTTTCCTACCACGCTTTCTACCTCCATATGTCCGCTATGTTGTCGGATGATGGAATGGCAAACCGACAGCCCCAGCCCATTACCCGATTTCTTGGTGGTAAAATAGGGGTCAAATATCTTGGAAAGATTTTCAGAGCTGATGCCCCCTCCCTCATCTCGCAAGATGACCTGTACATACCTACCCGCCGTCACACCCGGCAACGTGCCTTCCGCTAACTGCAAGTTCTTGGCTGAGATGGTAAGTATGCCCCCGTGCGGCATTGCCTGAACAGCATTCAATACCAAATTATGAACGACCTGCCCTAATTGTCCGGCATCTGCATCTACCGTGTACAAATCCTCTGGCAGTTCAAATACCGGCTTTACGCTCGTACCGTGTAACATAAAACGGGTGGCTTCTTCAATTATCGGAGGAAGCGCAATGGTTGTCTTAACCGGGCGACCCCCTTTAGCAAAGGTCAAAAGCTGTACTGTCAGTCCGCGAGCGCGGAGGGTAGCAGCTTGAGCCTGATTAATAAAGTCTTCCAGTTCGGTAGAATGGGGCAACTCGCTATTTTCAAGGTAATATTTACTGAGGTCGAGGTAGCCGGTTATCCCCGCCAGCAAGTTGTTAAAATCATGTGCCAAGCCCCCCGCGAACACGCCTAGCGATTCTAGTTTTGCCGATTTCTGCGCTTCTTGTTCCAACTTTAACTGCGCGGTAACATCCCGAAAGACCAACACTGCCCCAATAATATTGCTCTTTTGGTCTCGAATAGGGGCGCAGCTATCCATAATGACACGCTCAACCCCATCACGAGCTACCAGCAAGGTGTGGTTTTCCAACATAATTATCCGACCGCTATTTAGGGTTTCCCGGACGGGGCTTTCACGATGTTGGCGGGTTTCTTCATTCAAAAGGCTGAACACCGTATCCAGCGGAAGCCCGATTGCATCAGTGTGGCTCCAACCCGTCAACTCCTCCGCTACCCGATTGATGAGCGTAATATTGCCCTTCAAATCAGTGGTGATTACGCCATCACCGATAGAGCGCAGGGTCACGGAAAGCCGCTCTTTTTCATCCGCTAGTGCTTCATCCGCTTGTACCCGCTCTGTAATATCTATCACCACACCGCCTATCAAAGGCGGGTTGGATGAATCGCGGAGTGGGAATTTAGTAGTCAGCGCGTAGCCGGTAGAGCCATCCCCCCGTATATAAAGCTCTTGTGTTTCAAACGGTTTATCGGTTTCAAAAACTTTTAGGTTGTCTAAGCGGTACTGTTCCGCCATTTCTTCAGGGAATAATTCGAGGACGGTTTTACCTATAACCCGTTCCTTTTCATGCCCGGTCATGCGAGCGAAAGATTTGTTTACATAGCGAAACTCCCCTTCAACATCCGCTATCCAAGCAAGCATAGGGCTATTGTCCATAAAAGCTTGGAAACGCGCCTCGCTTCGGTGTAATGCTTCTTCAGCCTGTTTGCGCTCGGTTATATCGTGAGAAATTGCAGAGGCACCAATGATATTTCCGGCAGCATCCTTCAGCGGTGAAATGCTTAGCGAAACTTCAATCTCAGTGCCGTCTTTGCACAGGCGCAGCGTCTCATACCGATTAATATGCTCTCCTCGTCGAATAGTATCCAATAGGGGAGGCATTTCATCTTTACGATTTGGAAGAACCAACAGATTGATAGAACGCCCAATTATTTCCTCAGCGGTATAGCCATACATTCTGGTTGCGCCCTCATTCCAACTCAGAATTACCCCCTCTAGCGTTTTACTGATAATGGCATCCTCGGAATATTCCACGATAGCAGCCAGCTGCGCCTGCGTTTGAATGGCTTTTTTAAGCGCGGTAATATCCTGAAGCATGGATAGCATCACCGTTTCCCCGCCTAGTTCCACCAAATCAATGGAAATCAGCGTCTGAATTATTTGCCCATCTCGGCGCTTTAGAGACGTTTCAAGTGCATGAACGCTGCCCTCTTTAAGAAGAAGCTCTTGAAGCTGCTTTCTAGCTTCATAATCAGCCCACATACCCAGTTCGGCTGAAGTGCGCCCGATTATCTCCTCTTTGCTATAACCAAAAAGCTCTGCGGTATTATTATTAACATCGAGGATAAGACCTTCTGCGATAGTGGAAAGAATAGTCGCTATCGGGCTAGACTGGAATATTTTGGAGAATTTTGCCTCGCTCTCCTGCAAAGCCCTCTCCGCCAATTTGCGCTCGGTTACATCCCGGAAATAAACCGAAACCCCGCCTGCCGCCGGATAAACGCTGACCTCGACCCACTGCTGGAGTAAAACAGAAAAAGTCTCAAATTTAACCGGAATCTGCTCGGTAAGAACTTGGCGCAAATGCTGATACGGAGCCAAACCAACCATCTGCGGGAATATGTCCCAGATACGTTTGCCTAGCAAATCCTCTCGCCGCTTTTGCCACAATTGTTCGGTTTTACTATTTACATAGGTGAACCGCTCCTCGGAGTCCAGCGCGTAGAAAGCGTCACTAATGCTTTCGAGAATATTCACTGTGCGTAGGTTAGACCTCTCCAATGATTGCGCAGACCGTAGGCGCTCGGTAATATCCTGAAGTTGGGATAGCACAAGGGTTTTCCCGTTAAGCTCTAGTAACTCATAGGATGCTAGAGTGTGAATTACTTCTCCGTCCCGCCGCTTGAAAGAAACTTCAAACCCATTAAGATGACCATCTTTACGAAGACGTTCTGCAATATACTGTCTAGATTCGGGGGTAACCCAAATATCAAGTTCAACAGAGGTATGACCGACCATTTCTGTTCTGGTGTATCCGAAAAGCCCTAGAGTAGTGGTATTAACATCAAGAATACGACCTTCTGCGATGGTGGAAATAAAGGCGGCAACCGGGCTGGATTGGAATATTTTGGAGAATTTTGCCTCGCTCTCCCGCAAGGAAGCCTCCAACAGTTCATGTTCGGTTATATCGCGGAAGATGATGCTGGTTCGCGCTTCTCCATTAGCGTTGGTGAAAATTCTGGAAGCTAGGCCGACTTCAATTTTGACTCCATCCTTGCGGATAAAAGTCAGAACGCCCACGGCAAAGCCTTTTAGGATGCGCTGTTCCAGATATTCTGACAAGCGTGGATCGGATGTGTCCACTATGCCACCTCGACCCCCCGCTATTAATTCCTCTCTACTAAATCCCAGAATTCGGCAAGCAGCAGGGTTAGCGTCCAGAATGCCGCCATCCGGCGCAGTTAGCATTAAGCCGTCCATGCTGTTCTCAAAGAAAGTGTGGTAGATTTGCTCCGATTCTTGCAACAATCCTGTGGGTTGTGGGCTTTTGGGTATATCAATCTCTTTGCTCGCATCTTTCTGGAGAAAAACTAACAGCGAACCCTCAGCAGGATAAATTTGCACATCCAGATAGCTTTGCAACGGCGGGTAGTATTCCACAAAGTGGGCGGAGGTCTGTTCTTCCATAGCTCGCCGAAAATGCTGCTCAAATTGGGTATTGCCAAACGCTGGAAACGTACTCCAGAAATTTCCCCCCATTAATTCGGCGGCGTTACATATCAGCAGATTCGCCACAGATTGATTGAGATAGCGAAATTGCCAACCGGAATCAAGCGCTATGACAGCAGTTTGCAAATTATCCAACAGGGTAGGTAATATCATTCCGTTAGTAGGGCTAGAGTGCTGTAGAGGTGATTCTTGGTCGAATGGTTGGTGCATGTTAGACATAAACGTTAACTCTTTAAGGGGAGTAATAGCTAAAATATATTTGTTTGTATAAAAATTATAGCATATAGTACCAGTCCTTAAATAGTGTCAATCAAGGGTTGCTGCAAGAAACGTTTTTAGGCATGTAGCATGTGGTGTCCTTTTCAAATAAAAAAAGCACGCCCCTATACAGAGCGTGCCAAGCGTATTGCGTTATTATTGCTTCAAGAAGGTGGGGTAATTCTTCTCGGCAAGGTCGCCGATAATCGGCAATTTAACATACTTGCCGGACATCGACTGGATAATCATATAGATAATCAGTGCGAAGTAGCCCAAACCTACAAAGATACCAGCGATAAAAATAATCGTTCCGATAACCGGTATAAAGCCCAGTATAGCGCTGGCAATG
>Ga0194047_10000965_pt1 | contig 18296 bp, 21 predicted proteins | sample JunL225m_MetaG_2_FD_160070 | JGI IMG/M metagenome (GOLD analysis project Ga0194047, IMG submission 160070) | Anoxic zone freshwater microbial communities from boreal shield lake in IISD Experimental Lakes Area, Ontario, Canada - Jun2016-L221-5m | ecosystem: Environmental > Aquatic > Freshwater... | reverse complement strand
GTCAGGATATTTGTGATAAATATGCCGTGGAGTTGCATGACAGCGATTTTGAATCGGGTAGTTTGAACAAGCCGAGCAACATCAGGCCAATCGTTTATTTACTGCTGATCGACATATTGTGCTGTACAAAACCGGCCACCTTAAAACTGTAAAAATTCATAATGTCGTTGACGCTTTGATTGAGATTCTGAAGAAAGAACCGGTTTAACCACCCCTCATCCACCCTGCCGGGCACCTTCTCCCCAGGGGAGGAGGAATCATAATCCCCTCGCCCGGTGGGAGAGGGTGGCCGAAGGCCGGGTGAGGGGTTACGGCAGTGGTTTTCGGAGTTAGCTCATATGGTAGCGGTATTAACAGGATTCGTCGTGCTGTAGCTGAGTCCGATGGTATCTCTTTTGCCATGGAAGAGTTGGCAAACGGATTTCTGGTCAGCTTTTCTAAAACCACCCAGAAAACCACCCAGAACATGATTGCTGAAAGTCTGAGGGAGAACCCTCGTCTTACGCGAACATCTTTAGCCGTGATTCATAATAAGAGCGAGAGCACGATAAAGGAACATTTGGCTACTCTCAATAAAGCGGGTGTAATCAAGAGAGTGGGGAGCGACAGGGATGGGGAGTGGGTGGTTTTAGATGGGGATGTGTAGATGTAATGGGGAGTAAGGGTTGTAGAACCCCCGTTTATTCAAAAGGATAAAATTTCTGTTTGGAGGATAGTTATGCCTGAGATCTGTCGTTTTCTTGGTATAGTCATCAGCATGTATTTTGATGAACATAACCCGCCACATTTTCATGTGACCTATAATGAGCATAAGGCTGCAATTGCAATAAAAACACTGAATATATTGGATGGCGTTTTACCCGCCAGAGTCCGGGGGCTCGTTGAAGAGTGGGCTGAGCTTCATCAAGATGAATTGCTTGAAATGTGGGAATCGCATGATTTTCATAAAATTAGCCCACTAGTTTAGGAGGCAAGCCATGATTGAAATTCGAGAGGCAAAATATCATGAAGGGTACAAGCTTTGGCTCAGCTTTAATACGGGAGAAAGTGGTATTGCTGATCTTACCGATCTGATTCACAAGTATAAGGCAGCAGCTCCGCTACTTGACACCAATGAGTTTAAAAAATTCTATCTGGATGAATGGCCCACAGTTGCCTGGCCGTGCGGGTTTGATCTGGCCCCGGAGAGTTTATATGAACGTGTCACTGGGAAAAGGGTAGAGTGGCTTACGAACTGAGCTAACATGCTTTTCAAATTGTCTGAAAATAGATCTGTCCCGGTTTGTCTTGCTATGAGTGAATTGGTACAATGTGCCCCGAATATCGGTGTAATCAAGAGAGTTGGGAGCGGCAGGGATGGTGAGTGGCTGGTTTTAGATGGGGATGTGTAGATGTGGTGGGGAGTGAGGGTTAGATAATGATTCGAGAAAATAGGTCTGTCACGATTCCGAGCCTTTTCCCGGTTTCTTTGCGGGGCTCGAGGTCACAGTTGTCCGGAAATTTGCCTCCGATATTTGCGCGTGCTGGAAAAGCTAGATTCTAATGAATAGTCGTTGGCTCACATACATGCCAGCATTTATTCGAAAGCGGGTGGAAGGGCGGGAAACTCTCCAGAAAATAATTGACAATGCCGGGTGGCTCTTCTTTGACAAAGTTCTGCGCATGGGGGTTGGGCTTTTTATAAATATCTGGGTGGTGCGGTATCTTGGGCCGGAACGGTTTGGTCTGTTGAGCTACTCCGCCGCTTTTGTTGCTCTTTTTTCAACATTTGCAACGTTGGGCCTTGACGGTATCGTTATTCGAGAACTAGTGCGTAAGCCTCACGATTCAAGAGAAATCCTGGGATCAGCCCTGGTTTTACGGATGGTTGGGGGCGCATGTTCCTTTTTTGTCTGTATGGGGTCGTTTTTATTGCTTCGCCAGAGCGACACTGCCGGAAGAATGCTTGTGGCAATAATTGCCGCCGGGATGATGTTTCAGGCTTTTGATGTCATTGATTTCTGGTTTCAGTCACGTATGCACTCTCGCAACACGGTGATCGCCAAAAACAGTGCCTTTCTGATGGCTGTTTCTGTAAAGATCGGACTAATTCTTGCCCATGCCTCTTTGTTGATGTTTGCCTGGGCTGCATTTTTGGAAGTCACCCTTGGTGCCATCGGGATGATGCTTTTATACAAAAAATCCGGTTATCGCATTGGTGAATGGTCCAGTACGTTCGTTCGCTGTCGTCAGATGTTGAGCGATAGCTGGCCTATGATCCTGAGCGGGCTCTCGATAGCCATCTATATGAAAATAGACCAGATAATGCTGGGTGACATGGCTGGTAACGGTGCCGTTGGAATCTATGCGTCGGCAACAAAGCTGTCGGAAATCTGGTACATGATTCCGATGATTGTAGTGTCGTCTGTTTTTCCTTCCATCGTTCAATCAAAAGAGCAGGATGAACAGTTGTACCATCGCCGAATAACACGTCTATTCAGCCTGATGGCAGGTATTTCGTTACTGATTGCGATACCTATGTCACTCTGTTCGAGCTGGGTGGTGACTGCAATGTATGGCAATGCCTACCAAGCGGCTGGGCCGGTATTGGCGGTACATATATGGGCGTCACTGTTCGTTTTTTACGGCGTGGCTCAAGGCCCCTGGGACCTGTCTGAAAACCTAACACGTCTGGCCATGGTGCGAATCGTCATTGGTGCAACGGTTAATGTCCTGCTCAATCTCTGGCTTATTCCAACCTATGGTCCAATTGGGGCAGCGTTGGCAACAGTGGTGTCACAGGCATTGGCAGCGGTGTTTCTGAACCTGCTGCATGAAAAAACTCGACCAATTTTTTACTGCCAGATCAAATCCCTGTTGTTTGTCCGCTACCTGCGTGGACTGTGACAGTTCCGTTTCAAGAGGGTAACCGATGACTGAAAAACTGTTCAATTTAATTGCCTCCTTCTACCGAATTATCTTCGCCCGACCAGCATGCTTCAAGTTCAATAAGCTGCTGCTCGAATTGAGTTTGCGTGGCTTAGGGGTAAAAAATGCAGAAAGCGACGAGGCCAGTGGAGAATTCATTTTCTTGACTGAGGTTCTGAGCCGGCATGATAAACCGGTTGTTCTGGATGTGGGGGCCAACAGAGGAAATTATGCCAATAAAATATTGACTATCTGTCCAGATGCAACCCTCTACGCTTTTGAACCTCATCCGGCTACATTTTTACTACTGCAGCAGGTGGCTAAAAAAAGAGGGTTTGAGGCGATCAACTCCGGTATGGGAGCTGAAACAGGTGTATTGCATCTCTATGACCGACAGGAGGCTGATGGGAGTGGTACCGAGCATGCTAGTGTTTATCGGGATGTGATTGAAGGGTTGCACCAGGTATCGGCAACTGCTGTTGAGGTCAACCTCAGCACAGTTGATACTTTTGTGCATCAACGAGATCTGAAAAAAATCACGCTGCTCAAGATCGATACCGAGGGGCATGAATACCAGGTGTTGATGGGAGCGGCAGAATCTCTGGCAAGTGGAATGGTGGAAATGATCCAGTTGGAGTTTAACGAGATGAACACGATCAGCCGGGTGTATTTCCGTGATTTCTATACACTGCTCGGTGAACGGTATGATATTTTCCGCCTTCTGCCGGGAGGACTGCTGCCGATAACGAAATACCGACCGGTGTTGTGCGAGTTGTTCGGATATCAGAATCTCCTGTTTGTACGCCGCAGCAGAGCACAAGTCGCTACAGGAGGTCAGTGATAATGGGGTTTACTACACCCGTTGCCTTTCTGGTCTTTAACCGACCTGATACCACGGAGCAGGTCTTTGCTTCCATCCGTCAGGCGCAGCCGGAAACGCTGCTGCTTGTGGCTGATGGCCCACGGGAGAGTCACCCCGGTGAGGTCGAACTCTGTGCGACAGTAAGGGGTATCATTGAGCAGATTGATTGGCCGTGCCGGGTACTGAAAAATTTTTCAGATGTAAATATGGGGTGTAAAGAGCGGGTATCAAGCGGCCTTGATTGGGTTTTTTCCGAAGTTGAAGAAGCAATTATCCTCGAGGATGACTGTCTGCCGCATCCTGATTTTTTCCCTTTTTGTCAGGAAATGCTAGTTCGCTACCGGGACGACGAGCGGGTTATGATGATCGGCGGCACTAATTATCTGCTTGACAGGCTTGATATTAAAGAAAGCTACTTTTTTTCACGCTACTATGCAATTTGGGGATGGGCTACTTGGCGCAGAGCGTGGGCTAAGTATGACATCGCCATGCAGGGTTGGGAACGCTTTAAACAAGAGGAACAGATAAAATCATATTATTCTCAACGCTTTATGCAAAGGCATCTTGAATATACATTTGATCTTGCACATACCAACCGCATCAACACGTGGGATATTCAGTGGTTTTATACATGTCTGTTTAATAATGGGTTGAGTATTGTTTCTAAGGTGAATCTGATATCAAATATTGGTCTGCAAGGAGCACATTCTTCAGAACAATCAGCAAACCATTTTTTCAAGACATTTAATCTGGACGTTGATGATATTAATCATCCAACATATATCTCTCCGAATTATATGTATGACAACCAGTTCTTTTCCGAAAAGCTGAAACCAAATTTCGGCGATTGGCTGAAGATGATGATTTTCAGAGTCAGGAATTGCGGTTAGATGAATTACAAGAATACATTACACATAGTATATTCACTTCCGCAGACAATACTGGAAAAACTATTATTCTTGTTCCAGAAAAGCAGGATAGGAGGGCGCAATTTTGAAAACGTGAATTGGCCCTCACCGATTAAAGCACCTCTGTCAATTACGTATAACATTGCACAATGTTTTGGCGATAAAATAGCGGTTAAACTTTATGATTTACAAGAGAGAATCAAAATTGTTCCTCAAAAAGGTGACATATTACTTGGCCATCCATACATGGATCCACATTCCGTTATGTGGGATGCTCTCCAGAATAAAGATTTTTCTGCTAAATACCTCATCAGTCCATATAATCACAATACAAGTCAGGTCACCTGGTTTAGCGAGGCTGTGAAGAGATGCGATCTGTATTTTGCTATTTGCGGTCAATACTGGTTTGACACGTTTAGCAATTCTCCATTTTATGATCTGGCGGAGAAAATCGTGCATTTAAATATGGCGATTAACACTGTCGACTACCCGTTTGTGAAGAAAAAATATAATCCGCCAGGAAAGCGGCGTTTTTTTTATATTGGTCGTTATGGACATTTTGGTGATGAAAAAGGGATAGCTCTTCTAGAGCAGTTGGCCGCATGGATACCTGGCTTTGAGGGTGGCTACATCTGTGAAGGTGGTGAGATTAATGGCTGGCATCAGATTTCAAAACCAACCAGATTGACCCCTGAATTTATGACAAACCTGGCCGGTTCATATGATTTTTTTATTAACATGAGCAGGGCTGATGCCCAGGCAACAACAGTGCTTGAAGCGATGAGTTGGGGTTTCCCTGTAGCATGTACGAAAGAAACCGGTTATTCGGATGAGAGCCTTTTTTACCTCAATATTGACGATCTCGAACAGAACGTTGCAATTATTGAACAGATGCAGAATTCGCCTGATGATGAGTTGCACCGGATTTCCGAAAAAAATCGGAAGCTTGCTGAATCAAAATATAATTGGCAACACTTTGGTGATGTTTTGAAAGAACATATTGCTTTGTGAGGAGAAAAATGATGAATGACAAGAAACCCGAAGAAGGAGCGCTGGAACGTATTCTTATATCCCGTGAAACATTCTGCAAAGTTGAATCTGAAATTCGGTTCCATGAACATTTGCGGCGCTATGCCGCTATTAGAAGGTTTTGTTACGGGAATGTAATTGATTTTGCTTCCGGATGTGGCTACGGATCGTTTCTGCTTTCCGCCAATCCGGACGTGGAAAAAGTTGTAGGCATAGACAAGGACGAACACGCGGTTGCATGGGCAAAAAAAGAGTATTCTACGGAGAAGACTGAATTCAGGTGTGTTGACATAGAAAATGTGCAGGAAAAATTTGATACATTGGCCAGCCTTGAGGCTATAGAGCATTTCCAGGATACTTCATTGATTCCAAGGTTGGCAGAACGGTGTGACATCGATAATATAATTATTTCGTATCCTAACAAGAAATCCACCCATTTTAACAAGTATCATGTCCATGACTTTTCATCGCAAGGTATTGTGGATCTTATGCAGAACTATATTTGCTACCACCGCTTTATTTTAGGCGATGTACAATTCATACTTTTTGTGAAAAAACCTCTGAAGGCGCCGAGCCATATTTTTAATTATTTCCACGACCTAAATAATTGAAATGCATATATCATCAGGATAAATTTCAATGAAATGCAAAATATGTGCATCGCATGCGGATTATTTTTCATCCGCTGAAATTATGGGAAAGCATACGGTTGAATACTTCAGGTGCTTCGAGTGCGGGTTTATATTTACAGAGGAACCCTATTGGCTCGAAGAGGCCTACTCCTCTGCAATCACGGGGAGCGATGTGGGCTTGGTGAGAAGAAACTACCACCTGTCAAAAATTGCTCGTGTGCTTATTGCCACCTTTTTCGACTCGAAAGGTAGATTTCTAGACTTTGCAGGCGGATACGGCCTGTTCGTAAGAATAATGCGGGATAACGGGCAAGATTTCCGCTGGTTTGACCGCTCCTGCGCAAATTTGTTTGCAGGCGGCTTCGCTGCTGACCTGAAAGACGGCAGGCGCTACGACCTTGTCACAGCCTTTGAAGTGTTCGAACACCTGGTCGATCCGATTGCGGGATTGGATGAAATTTTGAGGTGCACGGGGAGTATACTCTGCACGACGGATCTGCTGCCTGAACCTGCTCCGAAACCGGATAAATGGTGGTATTACGGTCTTGAGCATGGGCAGCATGTTTCATTTTATACCAGGAAATCCTTGGAAGTGTTGGCGGAAAAGAAGAGACTTAACTTTTATACCAATGGGGCAACAGTACATCTCCTGACAGAGAAGAAGATATCCGCACCGTTGTTTTTTCTGCTTGCCCGTCGCAAAACGGCGCATCTGATCGCTCCGCTATTGATTAACAAATCTCTGCTGGAGGATGACTATCTTACTGTCACCGGCAGAGAATTCCGCTGAGGAAACATGAAAACAACTCTTACCACCGACATTGATTTTTCGGGGATTGTCAAAGCCGTGATTGGTCACGCGGTAATGCTCTGTTCTGCAATGCGACTGGTCGGGTGAGAAATGCGTATTGGGCTCAATGCTACCAGCTTTCTGCCTGGCTGTATGGGGGGGATGGAAACCTATTTCAGAAACCTTCTGGATCGCCTTCAGTGTCTTGATCAAGAGAACGACTATCTGCTTCTTTGCGATAAGCGTCACGCTGCGGAGTTTAATCTTTTCAACCCGCAATTCTGCATGGAATACATTAATTACGCAAAGCCGTCTCCAGCCTGGTACCTGCGCGGAGTTATCCGCAATATTTTCAATCTGGATATACTTGCCGGTCGGATGAACGGAGTGAAAGTGGATGTTATTCACCATCCATTTACGGTGCTCACTCCTCCCGGCATAAAGATCCCTTCAGTATTGACTTTCTGGGATATGCAGCACGAATTCTTCACCGAGTTTTTCAGTAGTACAGAACTGGTTAAGCGGCAGCGTCTCTATCGTGCTTCGGCGGAACGTGCGACGCGGATCATTGTCAGTGCCGCCTTCACCAAAGAGTGCCTAGTGAATCGATACCAAATAGATGCGGATAAGATTGAGATCGTCTATACCGGCTATGGTCCTGAGTATCGTCCGGTGAGCAAAGCAGAATCCTTAGGGGCAGTCCGCAGCAAGTATGATCTTGAAAAGCCGTTTCTCTTTTATCCAGCTGCAACGTGGCCGCACAAAAATCACAAGCGCTTGCTGGAAGCTGTAAAAATCTTGTGTGAGCGTTACGGATTTGATTGTTCACTCGTGCTGACCGGCATAGCAATGCAGTCTCATGCCGAAATAAAGACTGAAATCAATCGGCTTGGTCTTACTGATCAGATTAAAATACTTGGTTATCTTCCCGCCGGTGACCTGCCGTACATTTACAATAATGCCCGCATGATGGTGTTCCCGTCACTCTTCGAGGGCTTCGGGATTCCGTTGGTTGAAGCTATGGCCTGCGGCTGCCCGGTTGTATGCGCTAATGCCACCTCATTGCCCGAAGTGGTCGGCGATGCGGGGATACTGTTCGACCCGCTTGACACCGAGAACATGGCGGAAACGATCTGGGCCGCATGGAATGATGATGACAGATTAGCCGGGATGCGGAAGAGAGGGCTTGAACGGGCAGAGTTGTTCAATTGGGACGTTACTGCGCTCAAAACCATTGCTGTTTACAAAAAAGCTTGTGGTGCCGTCTGATGCGTTTTTCTGTTATTACGGTCACATACAATAGTAAATTGTTCCTGATGGAGACTATCAAAAGCGTCATCTCTCAGGATTATGGCGACTTTGAGTACATTATTGTTGATGGTGGTTCCACTGACGGTACTCTGGAAATAATCAAAGATTTTGCTGCAGAGGATGACCGTATCCGCTGGATATCAGAACACGATGACGGCATATCGGATGCTTTCAACAAAGGGCTTGCGCTGGCGACCGGAGATATTGTTGGTATTATCAATTCTGATGATATCTATTCACCAGGAGCGCTGGCGGCAGTGGCCCAAGCATATCAGTCTGATCCTGCTGCCGATGTGTTTCATGGCGACATGGTCCGCTTCCAGGGTATAACGCCGCTTTTTAGGCTGAAGCCGGGAAGGATTGGTGATAATGTCTGGTATGAAATGCCCCTCAATCATCCGGCGACCTTTGTTACTAGAAAGGCGTACGCTCTTGTTGGTGGTTTTGATACCACTTTGAAGGTCGCCATGGATTATGAACTGGTGCTTCGCCTTTATCGGGCCGGTTGCCGTTTTTGTTATCTGGAACAGGTACTGGCAAACATGCGCTACGGCGGTGCCAGCGATGAACGGTTTCTGGCGGCGAGAAAAGAAGTCTATGAAGTTACTGTTGCCGCCGGTTATCCGCGCACCCGTGCTGTCCGCTGGTTTGTGGTCAAGGCTGGAATGAACATCGCCAAGAATTTGCTGAGAAAATTGGGGCTGTATGGCCTCATCAGACTCCACCCAATATTTGAACATCATCAGAAAGAAAACTGAAACAGTGCGAATAGTCATTGATGCATCAACCATTTCAACGCAGGGCGGCCCCCGAACCTATGTACTGGGATTGATTGACGCGCTATTGCGGATCGACAAAGTCAACGAATATATCGTTTTCTACAATGATCCTGTGCATCTGGGACGTTTCCCCCTGGCGACCGAGGTGGTTCTGCCTGGGAAAAACCCGCTGGCCAGGCTCTGGCGGGAGCATGTGCTGCTTCCTCTTGCCTGTCGAAGAGAGCGAGTAGACGTCCTTCATTGCCCCAAAAGCGCAATTCCATATTTTATGCCATGTCCGGTGGTAGTGACTCTCCATGACCTGATACCCCTGAAACACCCTGAAACGGAAAAGTTTGCCGCCCAAATGTACTGGCGTCTACAGATCCCCATCGCTGCCCGCCGCAGCAGCTTTATTATTACGGATTCAGAACATGCTCGACAGGAAATTCTGGAGGATTTTGACTGCCCTCCTGAAAAAGTTAAAGCCATCATGCTCGGTTTTGACCCACTCATGAACAAGCTGAGGGAGGCCGCAGATGGTGATAAAATCTGCCTAAAATATGGACTTCCGTCTGAATACCTGCTCTACGTGGGAACGATTCAGCCACGCAAGAACCTTGATACTCTGATTCAGGCATTTAGTCGCTTGAAGCGAAGCGGCTCGGTTGATCACAAGCTTGTTATAGTTGGTCGTAAGGGATGGCTCTATGAGCGGCTTTTTGCCGATATAAGGGAGATGAACCTTGAGTCGGAAATCATCTTCACCGGCTTTGTTCCAGATGAAGAGCTACCGTTCATCTATGATCGGGCCAGGGTTTTTCTATACCTGTCGCTCTTTGAAGGTTTCGGGCTTCCGCCTTTGGAGGCAATGGCGTGCGGAATTCCGGTTATTACCTCCAATACGACATCACTGCCTGAGGTGGTTGGTGACGCAGGAATAACCGTGAATCCGACCGATATCGGTGCTGTGGAGCTTGCCCTTAAACAGGTGCTGTCTGACCCGACGCTGGCAACAAGGATGAAGGAAGCCGGACGGAGTAGGGCACGTCTTTTCTCCTGGGATGCCACAGCGCGGCAGACACTTGAAATATACCAGCAAATATATAAAAAAGGCAAAGGGGAGCTCTTGAAACGCACCCCCTGAGGTATTCAAATGACTGAACGCAGAAAAACATTGCTTTCTCTCGGGTTGATGCTGGTAATTATTATCGGTTTCTATTCAAAAATTCTTTTCACAGACAAAATTATCCGTGCCCCTGATATTCTCAGCGAGTACTACTGGGGGGCACTTGGACTTTCCAAGGCCCATTTTCTTGATTTTTTCCGGTTTAATCTCTTTGCCAATTGGGATATCAACGGTAACAGCGGCAATACATTGCTGGGTGGAGGGGTTGGTACGCAGTTTGTTAACCTGTCAAATCTTGTCTACTATTTCTTCCCGCTTCCATCCGCTGTCGCATGGTTCATCGTGCTCCATTTCTTTTTAGGAACTGTCGGGCTTTACTGCTACTGCCGAATTATCGGCATTGGCTGGCTCCCGGCCATACTTGGAGGGCTAATATTCGCCTTGGCACCGGAGATGGCTACGCTGATTAATGCCGGTCACGTTCTGAAGATAGCCACAATTAGCGTCGCACCATGGGCCTTTTATTTTTTAGAACGGGGATTCAAGACCCGGCGCGCAATTTTTTTCCTCAGTACCGGTTTGGTCCTGGCATTCCAGTTTTTCTATACTCACTGGCAGATTGCTTACTACACCTGTCTTGCCATCGGCATGTATGGTATCAGTCGCTATATCGCCATATTATGGGAGGAACGGAAAGGCCCCAGGATAGAACTTTACCGGCTGTTCGGTCTCAATCTGATCGTACTCTGTTTTTTCCTCTCAACTGTTGCAATCTCCTTGGCGCCGCTGGCCCAGTGGTCGCAGGATACCAACCGTGGAGCACAGAGCGGTGCCAACGAAGGCAAAGGAGGGTTGCAAAGGGATGAAGCAATGTCCTGGTCGCTTCCACCGGAAGAGCTGGCAGGATTTATCATCCCCGGGATTTTGGGGTTATCAAGGCAAGAGGCAGGCGAAAATCCTGGTAACATTGATGCATTTTACTGGGGACGAATGAATTTTACCCAGACAACGAGCTATATGGGGCTGCTGCCATGGCTGCTCTTGCCGCTGCCGCTTATATTTCGCCGCGATCGTTATACCTGGATCGCCCTTGCTGTAGTAGTCGGTGGTATCATCTTTTCATTGGGTAAATATACCTTCATTTACCAGTTCCTCTTCGATTACTTCCCAGGTATAGACCGTTTTCGCGTTCCCAAGATGATCATGTTCCTGCCGTTGATGGGGTTGGCGGTCCTTGCCGCTCAGGGGCTTGAACTGCTCCTTGACGATGAAACGAGGATGAACCCGAAGTTTAAAAAGTACTGCTACGGACTGATGGCACTACCGCTCGCTTTGATGCTTGTACTTGCTATTGAGGTGGTCGGGAAGTCGTATTGGATTAATTCGTTTATGGAAATGTTTGCCCAGCCGACCCGCTATCAGCAGGGGGAGGAACTTATTCTGCAGCGCTGGCACAACCTGGTAATGGAAACTGGGATTGCTACCGGCCTGGCGACGGCCTATGCTGCTGTACTTTTTGTATATTATCGATCCCGGCTGGCATTGAAATTTCTCCCTCTGGTCCTCATTGCGATTTTTCTTGTTGATGTTGGGAGGGTGAACGCTAAATTCATGTTTCTCGTGGATGTTCCCCACACCTCCAAAGGGACAAAAACTCCGCTTATTGAATTCCTCAGGCGTGAATCGAATCAATACCGGATTTTACCGATGAACTCGGATCCGAGCATATATACCAGCCAGCAGATTCCCGTGATGTTTGTTTCGATGCCGGTTCAGCAGGTGCGCTGGCAGGAAATTCTTGACATATTTACTCTCAACTCGGTACTGCCGGACATCATGAACGTAAAATACCTCGTGTATAGTACCGGTCAATATGTTCAGGAAAAAGAGTTGCTTGGCACCAGATTTCAGCCGGTTTTTCAGTCGCCTGATGGTGGGCAGGTTGTTTTGGAGAACCGGGCAGTGCTCCCCAAGGCGTGGCTGGTCCCGTCAGCAGTTGTAATAACCGACGTAGGGCATCGTCTGTCTATACTGCAGAATCCCGCATTTACTCCATTAACAGTGGCATTGGTGGAATCCCAGCCTTTGTTTGCCATGGCAAAACCGGATGATACGGTGCTGCCGCTGCCGCAGAATGTCACCGTTCCCGTGTATAAAGGCGAGCATATAGTTGTCGAGGCAGCCACCCCCCGTAATGCGCTTTTGGTCCTGGGAGAGAAGTACTACAAGGGCTGGAAGGCCACAGTGGATGACAAACCGGTCGAGATCGTCCCGGTCAATCATATCCTGCGGGGCGTCTATCTCACTCCAGGAGCACACAAGGTCGAGTTCCACTTCGATCCGCTCCCCTTCAAGATTGGTAAATACCTGACGTTGGCTTCTTTTGCCTTGTTTGCCGGGATGCTGGTGCGGGAGTGGTTGTTAAGGAAGAACAGGTTGAAGGTTGAAGGTTGAAGGTTGAGGGATGAGGGATGAGGGATGAGGGATGAGGGATGAGGGATGATATTTTGCTGCTTACTGATAACTGCTCGCCGAATACTAAACAAGGGCAGCGACAGGAAGTAAAACCCTTATATATGTAGCTTATGGGGAAATAATATGACTACTCTTCGACTTTTTGCCGGGAAAAATGTTTCTATTCCAGTCGGTACATCATGGTTTCTTGCCGATCTGGGCGAATGTCTTGGTAAGCAAGAGCTTTATACTCGGCAATCACCACAGAGGCTCAAGGCACTGCGGGAACATGCAATGATTGAAAGTGCCGTGTCTTCCAATCGTATTGAAGGCGTTTCGTTGGATCCCTCGCGGGTAAAAGATGTACTCGTTGCTGTAAAGCCGTTGTTCCGTGATCGTGACGAGGAAGAGGTACGTGGATATCGTGATGCATTGAAGCTTATTCACGAAAGCATACCCCAATTGCCTATAACCGCTGCGACTCTATGCGAGTTACATAGACTGACCCGAGGCCAGATTTGGGATGCCGGACAGTATAAGGAAAAAGATGGTGACATCATCGAACGCTCCATAGATGGGCGGGAACGAGTGCGCTTTCACACCGTATCCGCCACAGCCACCCCTGGAGCGATAATAAATCTTGTACAGGATTGGCAATACTGCCTTGAGGAGCGTTGGATTCATCCGCTGATTGCACTGTCCGCGTTCAATCTGGATTTTCTCTGCATTCACCCATTTAGAGACGGTAATGGGCGCGTTTCCAGACTGCTTTTATTGCTCCAGTGCTACCATATGGGCTATGAAGTTGGACATTACATCAGTCTTGAACGACTGATCGAGCAAAACAAGGCTCGCTACTATGAAACGTTGGAACAAAGTTCACAAGGATGGCATGAGGGGCAGCACGATCCCTGGCCTTACATCAATTACGTCCTTTCAATTTTGAAGGTGGCTTATCACGAGTTTGCAGAACGAGTGGGAGATATCAAGGCACCTCGCGGCACCAAAACTGAACAAATTCTTATTGCTATCAATCAGTGTACAGGTGGTTTTACGTTGACACAACTGGAGCAATGCTGCCCGGGAGTGAGTAGGGATATGATACGCCGAGTATTAAGGGAGCAGCAAAACAGAGGAGTTGTTGAGTGTCAAGGACGTGGTCCGGCAGCAAGGTGGGGAAGGAAAGGGTAATTACCTCTTAGTAAGGGTAATAATGAGGGTAATAAGTATATTCGGCACTTATGTCCGGCAACCGGATGATACTTAAAGGAATAATTAGAATGCAGCTGGCCGTAGCAACATACAATTTTCTGAACGAGTTGAGTCACTTCTCCTATACGTTGTCATCTTTGGATCGGGTGTGGGACATCTTGTTTTCAGACGAGGCCAATCGCTGGCATCACCTGCGTGTCAACACGTACAAGGATACATTCTTTGTTACCCATATCAGCGGAGGTGGCGGTTGTCTGGAGGTAGAGCCAGATGTTTATGTACGGGTTCTACAAAACAGTGGAATTTCTTCCTACTCCGACCAAAACCGAAGTCAAGCAGATTTGGTATGGGAACCACTCATCAGATCCGCATGCAGTTCGCTGAAGGTTGTCCGCAAGGAGTGGATAAAGGCAAACAAACAAATCCAAAATGAGTACCCCCTGCGTTATAGATACGGTACGGCTCCCCACACGATCATTCGCGCTTCTCTCCCCGATATTTACCGACTTGATTCTGAGTTGGGCGTCCCCAAAACCCTCGAGTTTGTGCGTCTGGTCGAAGATGGTTTTTTCCTTAAAGCCGAGAACACTGAAGTTTCAACAATGACTGGCGCCGATTATTTCAAATATTGCCGGATTGCCTATATCGCCGGGAAGCGCACTGATGAGACTGTCAATGCATCTTTGTCAGGAAGGGCAATGTATGAACGATATGCTGATGGTCGCCATGAAGGTCTGCTGGATATAGATCCTGACTCCGGGCAGGAGTTTGCCGACTGGATCGACGGCACGCATCCAAAGAGAACTGTTGGCGGACATCCGTGGGAGATCAAGCGGGGTGGTAATACTACGCATATAGACTTGAGCGTGTCACGTCCGTCCCCGTATCGGAAAGAGGGGTTTAAAGTTGAGCTACGCGCTGAATCAACAGGCAGAATGGCGGAGATGCTACGCATGTTTCTGGCAATTTGCGAAGCCGGACTCCCCATTGCCATTGCTTATCCGGAGGCTGTTCGTAAACGGCTTTTGGCCCAGGACAACATCGGAATTGTCCCTTCTTACGCCTCACTGCACAGGTCCAACCAGCATTTCCGTCCGACTGACGACGTCTTTGATGTCATGCAGTATGACGATCTTGGTCGTTTCAAGCGCCGGGTCACCCCTTTCATTACATGGGAGGCGCTGCCCGTTTTGAAGCCGGTAGATGCCTGATTTATGTATAGTATGTCGTTATTTTGCATCTGTTCCTGTGTAAAATTGTGTTGCAAAATAGTATGAATAATAGTATGAACTAGCATATGAAAAATCGGAGGTGGAGATAAATGTACAAAGCAGTTTCTGAAATCGACCGAGTTACTATCTCACTTCCTCATACAATAGCCTGCGAAATAGATGCGTTGCGGGCGCAGCTGAATGTTTCCAGGTCGGAAATATTTAAACGGGCGCTTGAGCGCTTTATCGAAGAGCAACGCAGGAGCCAATTAGTTGGTGTTGCAGCAGAAATGGCAGAAGAGTATCGCTCAAACCGTGAGCTGACTGTCTGTACGGCACTTGATGCCGAGGATTTTGTATGATGCAGGGTGAAATATGGCTGATCAATCTTGATCCGACTGTTGGCGCCGAAGTAAGGAAAACCCGTCCGTGCGCTATTGTCAGCGATAATGCCATTGGCGCCCTCCCGTTTAAGATTATTGCCCCTTTTACTGACTTTAAGGAACGCTATCGAGTTGTCCCATGGATGGTTGTCTGTGAGCCTGACTCTAACAATAATTTATCAAAAACCTCTGCACTTGACCTGTTCCAGGTGCGCTGTGTGGCTGAAGAAAGATTGATTCGCTGTGTAGGCTGCATTGATGCTGACGCTCTTCTCAAAGTCCAGTCAGCAATAAAGACAGTTTTCGGGATCAGGTAAGGATGAGGGATGAGGGATGAGGGATGAGTTGGAAACTAAAGATGAACTCAAACTGTTTGATCTGCAACTGTTTCAGCCGCGCAATGGGTATCGCTATTCGCTTGATCCTCTGCTGCTGTCCCATTTTTGTACGGAAGTACCTGCGGGTGGAAGTGTTGCTGATTTGGGAGCGGGATGTGGAATTATCTCGCTGATTTTGGCTCGGATAAACTCATCTGCATCCGTTGTGGCGGTCGAAAACAACCCTGAAATGGCAGCGCTGGTCGAACGGAATATTCAGCACAACGACCTTTCCGGGAGGGTCTCTGTGTGTTGTGAGGACGTTATAACACTGTGTAAAAGCTATCCCGTATCCTCTTTTGATTTGATTGTATCCAATCCCCCTTTTCGGACACAATGGAGCGGCAAAGTGAGCCCCCGGGCCGGGCGTGATTCTGCACGCCATGAAACAACAGCAGGGCTTGCAGATTTTCTTGCTGCCGCCAAATATCTGGTAAGACCAGCGGGGAAGATCTGCTTCATACAACTTCCGTCACGTTTGGCTGAATTCGTGTCTCTGGCCACAGAGATGAAATTGTCTCTTCTCCGTTTGCGTATGGTACATAACAATGCCCAGTCTCAGGCAACCATGTTCATGGCCGAATTGGCCAAGGGGGGGCGGGGTGCCCCGGTTGTGGAATCGCCGCTGTTCGTGAGGGGTATGGATGGGGAATATACGAATGCGGTGTCGAAGATGCTGGAGTGCTGATAAAAAAACCTCCGAGGTTTTTGAAACCTCGGAGGTTTGATGACCGATGCGTGGTGTTATGTTCAGTTCCTGATCAGCAGAATCAGCTCCATCTTCTCACCGTCACCGGTGTGAATCGGAAAACTAAGTGCCGTGTGACCGGCCGGTACCGGCAAGCCGACGGTCGGCGGACGGATGGTTACCGGCGGATTGATGTTCATGACAACGCCCATCTGGGATGCCTTGGCGACTACATTGCCGCAGACCACGTTCACAAACTCCATAACGGTATCTTCCAGTACCTCGCTTGACTCATTTTCAACCGATTCTTCACGCAGGATTGCTTTGGCAATCGTACTCTGAAGGCCCTCTGATACGGAAATAAGGTAGCGTGCTTCCACGTCTCCTGAAAAATCCATGGCTGCTATCATGAAGTTGGTATCAATGACGGTCGCCACACTGCTTTTACCCGGACGGAAATGCATGTCGAGCACGCGGGTGATCATCTTGTAGGTCAAATCGACGGCCATTTCCCAAATTTTGCTATTTGCTATAGCTCCCGGCAGTTCGATGCCATCGGACACATACCGTGCCTGATCTACCTTGAATTCTTCCAGATACTGCACTAATTGCGCATTGTCGAGGGCTCCCACAAGTATCAGCGCTTCACCGATGTAGAGATGCGTGTTTTTCTGATGAGTGATGGTATCATTCAGTTGGTTAAGCGTCAGAAGACCCATCTCAATCAGCAAGTCCCCCAGTTTCAAATCCTTAGTCATCTGAGCGTAGTGCGCCCGTTCAATATCGGGCTGGGTTATATAACCCATGGAAACTGCCATTTCACCCAGTTTGAGATTTTTCTGATCCTGAAGATCAATCGCTCTGAGCAGGGCGTCCCTGGTTACGATGTTTTTTTCCACAAGAAATTGCCCGAAAAATTTAACTGCCATATCTTTATCCCCTCACTGTATCAGAGTTCCCGCAGGATCCGGAGAACGTCGTCAGCTTCAAACGGTTTAGAGATGACGTTTTTAGCACCTAACTTCAGCGCTTCGGTGAACTTGTCCCCGACACCTCCAAGTGAAGTTACCATGACCACTTTGACCTCTTTGTCCATGACGGATAGTGTGCGTAGAGCGGTCAAACCATCCATTCCCGGCATGTTCATGTCCATGCAGATGATTTCCGGATTTTCGGTATGATTCATCTTGATGGCCTCGGCTCCATTCTTGGCGTGACCTACGCTGACAAAATCATCGGATTCGCTGATTATCCTCTCCAGTTGGCGGGCAACTGAAAGACTGTCATCAACTATGAGAACCTTTTTCATTTCAACGTTTCCTCCTAGTGAACTGTCTGCTGTTCTATTGCATCACATTCTGCTATTTGGTACAGAAATTGGCGGTGAATGTATCTGAAAGTTAAAGAAAAGTCAAAAGTATGTTTTTGCTTTTTTGTCGTATCTTTGGCTTTTCAAGGCCCTCCGGATTGTGCTAGAGTTCTCCAAAAATTACCCCCCAAGGAGATGTGACCGATGCGAAAAATTATTTCTAATTTACAAAAAAGTTTTGTTATGGCTGTCATTGTTGCATGCGGAACTACTGCTCAGGCTGCCGAGCCCGAGGCAAAAAAGGATATTGCTCCGGTAGCAGCCGCTCCGACAGCA
>Ga0194047_10000963_pt1 | contig 18322 bp, 9 predicted proteins | sample JunL225m_MetaG_2_FD_160070 | JGI IMG/M metagenome (GOLD analysis project Ga0194047, IMG submission 160070) | Anoxic zone freshwater microbial communities from boreal shield lake in IISD Experimental Lakes Area, Ontario, Canada - Jun2016-L221-5m | ecosystem: Environmental > Aquatic > Freshwater >... | reverse complement strand
CTTTGCTGCTGATTCGTCCTAAAACGGGCACTGAGGACTCCATCTTTTCTACCCTGCGCGCTGGCCAGGTCGATGGCTTGGCGATCTTTAGTTGGCACCGGCCGATCAAGAGCTTTGAAAAGCTGTTGGATCCCAAGATGGCCGTGGTCTTTGGCGGCGACTTAGGCGGATCAAAGAAATACCCCTTCGTCGATGTCGATAACGTTAAAGGCGGTTTAGTAGCGACTCGGCATCTGATTGCACAAGGGTGTAAAAATATTGTCACGATCACTGGAGATTTAAAACTGCAATCGGGCCGTGATCGTCTTGAAGGTTTTGAGCGCGCGATGTCAGAGGCTGGGCTGCACGTGCCAGAGAGTTCGATTATTCAAGGCGACTACTCACAAACTAAGGCCGAGGATTTAACGCGTGCACTGATTAAGAAGAAAACTAAAGTCGATGGAATTTTTGCGGCGAACGATCAAGCCGCAGTCGGTGTTATCAATATCTTGTTACAAAATGGTGTGAAGATACCGGAGCAAGTAAAGGTTGTTGGTTTTGATGATTCACCGATTGCATCGCGCCATACGCCAGCGATCACAACGATTCATCAACCAACGCGCGAGCTTGGTAGCGAGGTCGCAAGAAGTCTTATTGAGTTGTTAAATGGTCATGAGGTCGAAGACAAGTTACTTGATGTCAAACTGATCAAGCGTGCATCATCGGTAAAGAGTAAGTAGTGATTAAAAACCGTTTTTGGAAATAATATCCTTGTAGGTTTTAGCACTTAACTTTGGTGTGCGCTTAAAGGTTGTGTAATCAACATGCACCAAACCAAAGCGCTTGTTGTACCCCTCGGCCCATTCGAAGTTATCTAATAGGGACCAGGCAAAATAACCTTTAACTGGTGCACCCTCTGCAATTGCGCTCTGCAAAGATTGCAAGTGGCGAACTAAATAACTGGTTCGCTCGGTGTCATTGATTTCGCCATCGACAACTACATCTTCATAGGCCGAACCATTTTCAGTAATGACGATGTAAGGAATATGTGGCCAATCGCGATGAATTTTTTTAACTAAATTGCCAAGACCTTCGGGAGTAACAACCCACCCCATGGCAGTGAGTGAGTTAGCTAAAGACGGTGGGGGAGCCATATTGGCGCGCTGTGGAAATGGCATAAAGCCACCCTCAATTGTCGGCTTATCCTCTGGCAAAGCCGAGCGAATAAAGCCATCACTGTAGTAATTCACGCCTAGGAAATCGGTCTGTACTTTCAACAGCTCGGCATCGCCAGGCTTGAAAATATCTTTTTTCAGATCGCCATATGCGTCTAATAAATTCTGTGGATAGTGACCTGTGCTGAAGGCATCGATCCACCAACGATTTAAGTTTGAATCACCAAGGGCTGCAAGCTCCATGACCTCTGGATCTTCTGGATTTTCAATGTGTGTGTTTGACATGTTAAGCGTTAAACCAACTTCAACGTTTGGGCAAACTTTTTTGATGGCGCGCGATGCTGCCGCATGTGCAAGGGCAGTGTGGTGCGCGGAGGCAATTGCTAGTGAGAAATCTTTTTTACCTGGTGCGTGTACGCCATTTGAATAACCTAACCAGGAAACACACCATGGCTCATTGAGTGTGATCCAACTATTGATTCGATCACCAAAGGCTTGCGCACATGCTTGTGCGTAGTGCGCAAATTTTTCTACAATCTCGCGGTTAGCCCATCCGCCTTGATCTTCCAAAGTTTGTGGCAAGTCCCAGTGATACAAAGTGACCATCGGTTCGATGTCGGCGGCAATCAGTGCGTTAATCAAACGGTTGTAGAAATCAAAACCGCGCTCTTCGCGAACTGAATCTCCCTGAGGAAACAATCGCGGCCACGCAATTGAAAAACGATATGCCTTAACACCTAAATCTTTCATGATTGCGATGTCTTCATCAAAGCGGTTGTAGTGATCGCAGGCGTTATCGCCGGTATCTCCATTGACAACTTTTCCTGGTGTCTTAGAAAACGTATCCCAGATGCTTACGCCACGACCATCGACATCAAATGCGCCTTCAATTTGATAACTAGCAGTCGCAGTTCCCCATAAGAAACCCTCTGGAAATTTCACACTCATTACTTTACTTATCCAATCGATCGTTATCGGTTAATCAAACAGAGAAGCTCCCAGCACACTAGTTGTGCGACTCTTATACTGGGAGCACCTCATGTACTTGAATTGAGGGTGAAGACCCGCTTTCATTACCTAGTGAAAGCGGTTTCATAAGGAAAAGCAAGTCGAAAACTGGATTTTAGGGCTATTTTACTTAATCGTTATAAAGGAGTGAACGTGGATTACAACAAGGAGCTCCTGTGGGAAGAGAATTTCGTGGGCCAAAAAAGCGCTGCGCTAGATCCATCTATATGGAACCTAGATTTAGGTGATGGTTCACATATTGGCCTTGTTGGCTGGGGTAATAATGAGCGTGAGTTTTATACCGCTGATTCAATAACTATCGATGGTGCTTTAACAATCTCTGCACAGCGCCAACCTGCTGACAATCCAATTCAAGCGTATTACGGTCCGGCCGAATGGACTAGCGGAAAGATGCACACCGCTAACAAAGTTGGTTTCACTTACGGGCTGTTAGAGATTAAAGCAAAAATGCCACAAGGACAGGGGACTTGGCCAGCACTCTGGTTACTGGGTTCCTCTCTCGTACACGGAACATCGTGGCCGCAGTGCGGAGAGATTGATATTTTTGAAGGCACAGGTGCACATCCTTATCAGGTGCAAGGAACTATTCATGGCGATGGTTACTTCGGTGAAAATGGTTTAACGCAGATAATTCAGAACTCCGCAGCATTGCATGAAGATTTCCATACATATGGAATCAATTGGAGTAAAGATCGAATTGAATGGCTCTTTGATGGTGCCGTATATAACGTGATTGAACGTAGCGATCCGCGCTTATCCGGTAAGGCGTGGTCGTATAACGAGGAGTTCTACTTAATTATCAACTTAGCTATCGGCGGATGGTTTGCAGGAGAAGTTGATCCCGCTTTAGAGTCCGCACAATTACTTGTTGAATCTATTAAATACTTTTCAGTTAACGGGGTAGGCACACTTACTCTTAATTAATGCTTGATAACTTCGCCAATTCCATTGATCGAATACATGCGAATGTAATCAAATGACAACGTCGCCTTTGTAACATCATCGGCAACTGGACCGCTGAAGTTTCCACCCATAGCTAAGTTCATAATCAGATAGAACTCATGGTCAAAAACCCAGTCTTTATCGCTCTTATTGACGCTGGCATAGCGATTTCCATCTAAGTACCAGGTAATTTGATCAGGCAGCCAATCGATTGTGTAGGTGTGATAATCATTAGCAAAGCCGCCAGGAATATCGGTTGTACCTCCACGGCCACCACCACCAGATAGCGGACCATGCAACGTTCCATAATTTGTATCAGGTGAGCGTCCAAGTAGTTCGGTGACATCAATCTCACCACACCATGGCCACAAGCGGTCATCAATATTCGCACCAAGTAACCAGAAAGCTCCCCAGACACCAAGGCCAGTTGATCCCTTTATCTTGGCTTCAATGCGTCCATATTTAAAACCAACTTTGTCCTTAGTAACAAACTTCGATGAGATCCATTCACATGGCGCTTTGTAGTAACAATTGAATGCATTAGCACCTGCGCGAGTTGCATTAATTACTAATGAACCGGATGCATCAATACTTGAATTCTTTTCGGTGTACCACTCGCGCTCAGCATTTCCCCAACCGCGGTTACCAAAAGCTGAACCATCACCATTTTGTGGAACCCAGATATTTGGATCAACTGGTGATCCGGCAGGTTGATTAAATTCATCTGCCCACATCAGCGAGTACGTACGAGGTTTGAGCGGAATAGAAATCTCATTGGTTGATGCAGTAACGGGAGTGAAACCTTTGGCGGTGTAAGTGATCGTTGCGCTTATCTCTGAATCTTCATCACCAGTAGATACTGGATAATTGGCAGTGGTTGCATCTTTAACTTCAAATGCACCTCTGAACCATTGCACAGTTGCAACGGCAGTTTTTGGGACAGTGGTAGCTAATTGAAAACCTTTCAACGTGAGAGCGCTGTTTGTTTCATCCGTGAATGCAATTGAAATTGCACCGGTTAGGAAAACTTGGCCGATTGTGTATGTATTAGAAAGGGCTTGAAGTTTTCCAGAGATCTCTTTGTATTGAAGGGTCATGCCCTTTTGTTTGGACGTAGGGGTGAAACTTAACCGTGAGCCCGCGACAGCTTTGCCATCTAAAAGCCATGCATAGGTGGTTTTTGTACCTGCCGACCACTTACCGGGTGTGACGGTCACGCTCTTAGCGTTACTAGCCAGAGAAATCACCGGGTTTGTGACTGCTCCGGCCGCTGGTGCCGGAGTTGAAAAACTAAGAGAAGTGAAAAGGATGGCGATGAGCCCCCAGATTACTCGTGATCTCATCGCCATCCCCTTTACTTACTTAACTGTTACTTTGGATGTGTAAGTCTTGCCATCAATTTTTACTGTAACGGTTTTTACTCCAGCAGTAACTGTGTAGGCGAAGGCTTGATTAGCAACTGTAACTTTTTCAGTCTTAGCTTTTAGGCCAGTGATTGAAACAGCTGCAGATTTTCCAGATGCATTAGCAATTGCCACGGTCAGCACATACTTGCCGCCAGACTTTTTAGCTGATGCAGAGACTGTGATTTTTGCTGGTGCCGCCGCTGTAACTGAACCATAGAAGTGGAACTCAGTCATATCGGCAATGTCAGCTCCACCGGCAACCTCTGGCCATAGTTGGCTAAAGACAGCGCCCTTGGTTGGATCGTTGTTGACATCTTTTGCAGCAGTTGCCGCAGCTGATTCACCCTTTGTATCTGTGTTCTTCAATGAGAAGACTACATAACCAAATGCATCGGTTGTTCCTTCAAGGAGTGCTTGATCATTACCTTGTGAACTGTCCTTCGTAGAATCAGTTGCAGTAGTTCCATCTGTGAGTTTGGCATTTGACTTGCTGTACGCCTTGTTCACGTGCAACTTAACTTTGGTATTTGCAAGAGCGGTAACGCCATCATCTCCGGTTACCTTGTACACCAAGTTCATTGTTGAACCTGTTGGTGCATAGGCATGACGGAAAGTGATTCCCTTTGCATACCAGGTGTTATCAACGCTGAAAGTCTTCTCTAGATCTTCGCGGTGAATTGAGTTTGTATCGTTTAGAACTGGTGATACCAAGCGAATTGTTGGGTGAGTAGCAGGTACTACCGCTGGGCTCGCTGGAATGTAGTAGTGGAACTCTGTAATCGCTGAGTGATCAGGCTTTTCTCCAGCGATTTCAGGCAACATCTGTGAGTGAAGATCATTTAATCCATCATCGCTAACGTTTGGCTTTGCTGTCCATGACTCTGGTTGTGGCTCACCTAGTGGTGCTTGATCTAGATTCTTCACTGCGAAAGTTACGTTGCCGTAAGCATCGGTCTTGTGAATCACAAATGCTTGATCTAGAGGTGGCTTATCGACACCCTTAGTCACTGCATTATCAACCTGCAGGATTGATGTTGATGTGCTGTAACCCTTGTTGATACGAAGTTTTACATCTTGACCAACAAGTGGCTTTCCATCTTTATCTGTTACGTGATAGGTCATGTTAATTGTTGAACCAACTGGAGCAAATGCGCGCTGATAAACAAGACCATCACCAAACCAACCGTTGGAGACCCAACCATCGGCCATTTTCTGGTTCATTACTGCTTCGCTTGTATTTGTTGCATCAAGGTATGGGCTTATCAAAGTGATATGCGCATCCTGTGGCGGTGCTGCAACTGCGGGCATTACTGCAAGAAATGAGAGGCTGAGCGTTGCGGCAATACTGCCTACAACCGCAGCAATCTTTCTGCCTGTTGTCATTGTTGTACCTTTCTCGTTCTGGTTGTAGGTGTGGTGTTACTGCTAACCCTTTACTGCCCCGTCCATGACGCCACTTACTAAGCGGCGACCAACGAAGATAAAGAGAATAAGTAGTGGAGCTGTTGCTAAGAATGCGCCACCCATTTGAAGGGCGTAATCCAAGCCATACATAGGTTTAAGTTGAGTAAGTGCAACTTGCAACGTGAAGTGACGTGGACTCTGCAAAATAATTGTTGGCCACAGGTAGTCATTCCATGCGGCAAGGAAAGCAAAGAGACCTAGCACAAAGCTGCTTTGACGAATAATCGGTAGGACGATACTGAAAAATATTCGCGGAACAGATGCGCCATCAATGCTGGCAGCCTCAAGAAGTTCGTTAGGAATCTGAGCATCGATGATCTGGCGCATCCAAAAGACGCCAAAAGCAGTCACTAGCGCGGGGACGATAAGGCCCAGCAGGGAGTCAATAAGTCGCAGATTCTTGACCAACATAAAGAGCGGAATAATTCCTAGTTGGCTAGGCAACATCATCGTTCCGACTACAAAGAGAATGAAGGATTTACGTCCTCTAAAGTCCAACTTAGCGAAAGCAAAACCGGCGACTGCAGAAAACATTACTTGCGCTAGAGCAATCGCGATACCCACGATGAAGGTATTTAATAAAGCATTGCTGAAAAATACACCTTCTGCGCTCATTACTTTCTTGGCAACAATTAGGAAGCGACCACCCGGAATCAGAGATGGTGGGCTCTTTGAAATCTCAGCATTCGTATTAGATGACACAACGAACATCCAATAGAACGGAAAGATCGAAAGAAAAGTGATTGTTGCCAGCAAGAAGTAACTTAATGGTGACGTCTTGCGCCAGCGTGGAGTCTTAGTCTTCATCGTGTGCCGTCATTCGAAATTTTGCGGGTGATGAAGAAGTTAATCGTGGAAATTATCAGAACGATGAAGGTAATCATGATTCCGATTGCCGCTGCATAACCATACTTATTATTAACAAAGGCTTGGTTGTATAGGAATAAAGTCAGCGTTAAGAACTGCTTACTGGATCCGCCATCGGCAGCTAGCTGTTGAGGCTCAGCAAAGACTTGCAAGCCTCCGATAGTTCCGACGATGAGCACAAAAGTAATGGTGTTCTTTAATTGGGGCAGAGTTACAAATCTAAATTGCTGCCATTTAGTTGCGCCATCAACCGATGCTGATTCGAAAAGTTCATCGGGAATGGCCAACATTGAGGCCAGGAAAATTAAAGTGTTATAGCCGACCCAGCGCCATGTAATCATCGTTGCAATTGCAATATGGCTAGGTATCACGCCTTCAATAAAATCGATGTGCCGATTGAGCCCGAAGAAATCCAAGATTCCGTTGATAATTCCAAAATCACGGCCAAAAAGCTGGCCAAATACAATGGTAATGGCGATTACCGAGGTGATGTTAGGAACTAAAAGTATGGTTCGCCAGAACGATTTTCCCTTTAAGCGGGTGTTGCGAAGAATAACTGCCAATCCAATTGCCATAAACATCTGAGGAAACGTTGATAGCGCCCAGATACTAAAAGTATTTCGAATAGCTAACCAAAAATCAGAGTCGGCAAGTAGCAAACTAAAATTACGAAGGCCGGTGAATTCTGATCCGCCCAACGGGTCCCAATGAAAAAATGAAATATAGACCGAATAAATAACCGGTGCTAAACCAAAAATTAAAAACATGATCATAAAAGGTGCAACAAAAAGGTGTCCCCAGCGTCCATTCAATGAACGAACGCCAGGGAAGACTTCCTCTTTTTTCTTCTTCTTTTTCCAGGGTGTCAAAGGCGCCCTAGTGCCACCTTTAACATCCTGTAGTTGAGTCATGTATCTGAGTCTTTAGTTATTAACGACTTTTTTAAGATCGGTAAGAACTTGAGCCCATGATTTCTTTGCATCCATCTTCTTAGCAGCTACGCGTCCCAATCCAGCACCAATTGCTTGATCGATAGCGCGTTGTAGTTTGCCTTCAAAGATTGGCTTCAACTGTGAAACACCGTTGGCATAAATCTGACCAACAGGCGCGTTGTTAAAGAATGGATCTTTGAAGTTAAGAAGTGCTGGATCGGAATAGGTTACTGATGCGGCAGGAAATAGTCCGTAAGTCTTAAAGACTTTCAGTTCCTGCTCTGGCGCTAAGTACCAGGTGAGGAAGTCATATGCAGCTTGCTTGTTTTTCGCATATGACGGAATTGTTAATTGTGTTCCACCTTGGTTACCACCACCAACTGGAAGATTTGCAATATCCCACTTTCCAGCCGTATCTGGAGCTTGAGCTTTGATGTAATCCATCATCCAGGCTGGTGCCAAAATCGTTGCGAAAGTGCCCTTATTCATACCGATATTCCAGTCAGATGTGTACTGACCAATTCGAGTACCAATGCCAGCATCTGTTGCTTTGATTGTTGTATCCCACGCTTTTTTAACTTGTGGGTTTGTATCGTAAATTAACTTTCCAGTATCTGTTCCGTCATTCTTGTAATACTTTTCAGTACCTTGATTCATGATTGCTGCGTAAATTGTTCCAGAATTATCAATAAAGCCTTTGCCGGCTTTCTTATCAGCTGGTGAAAGTTTTGCTAGATACTTCTGTCCCGTTGCAATAAATGCATCCCATGTTGGCCAAAGTTTTCCAACAGCTATGCGATCAGTTGGGAGTCCAGCTTTTTTGAAGAGATCGGTGCGATAAGCAACTTCGAGTCCACCGACATCAGTTGGAATTCCAATAACGCTGTCGTCATATGCAACGCCATGTTCCCAGCGCCATCCTAAATAATTCTTCTTAATTTCAGTTGCACTTAAGCCTGCTTCAACTCCTGCGGCCACATTTGCATCAGATGTTTTCATCTGGCGCAAATCTTGGAAGCACTTTGGATATGAACGCCAGTATCCGGAGTATGAAACTTCTACTGCCACAATGTCTGGACCGACTTTTGATGTACACGCAGTCACCATGTTTGTGCCATTAAGTGGATCTAAATCTGACTTTTTAATCGACAAGCTAACTTCTGGATGGAGGGCTTTATATTCGGCCACAAGGTTACGTTGGATAACATCACCGAAAGTCCAGATTGTGATCGTTACCGGCTCTGCAGCAGGTGCAGGCATAGTTAAAACTCCAGCGGTAATTGCTAGGGTCGCTGCTAATGCGGCGGCACTCTTTGCTTTCCATGATGTACGCATATATGTGCTCCTTTATAAATCCTGGCGGAAATGGCTCTGAAACTCTCACCCACGGGTCAACAGGAAATACCTGAAATGACTCCTATGAAAGCGGTTTCATAGTATTGTAGTAAACTCCACTGGACCGATTGGCGCAACACAGATAGCGCTTTTGGGCTAAATTGTTATCAAAGCGTAATGGAGCGAATATGAAGCTAAAGGGCTACGTCCTTTCTGGTACGGCCATTGCCTTAGCGTTTCTTCTCGCCACCTCATTAGTTCCAGCAGATGCTGCCGCTAAGCCAGCACCAAAACTTCTCAAGTTATTGTGGTCCGATGAATTTGCTGGGAAGAAAGGTGCGCTTCCAAGTACAAAGACTTGGAATTACGACATCGGTAATTCATATGGCTGGGGAAACTCTGAGCTTGAGTACTACACGCAAAAGCCAGCGAATATTTCACTAGATGGCAAAGGCAAGTTAGTAGTTACTGCAAATCGGATCTCAGATACTTCTGGTTCACAAGTTGGAGCCGTAGCCGGCACGGAACAGATTTTAAACATGTGTCCTGAGTGCCAGTTCACCAGCGCAAAGATTAAGTCGGCTAATAAGTTAGGTTTTCAATACGGGCGTATAGAGATTCGAATGAAAAACCCTGCTGGAGCTGGAACATGGCCGGCTTTCTGGATGTTAGGTAACGATTTGTTAGATGGTAACCCTTGGCCAGAGTGCGGAGAGATCGACATCATGGAGGCCCGCGGATTTATGGGTGAGGTCGCATTTGGCACTATTCATGGACCAAATTTCGCCAATGGTAATTTCGGTGGATATGGATCTACCTATAACAATGGTGCTCAACTCAGCGATGCATTTCATACGTATGCCATTGAGTGGAAAAAGAATCAGATGGATTTTTACGTAGATGACTCTTTGTATTTATCGGCAACACCTAAAGATATTGCCCCTGGGCGGTGGGTCTTTAATCAGGAGTTTTTCCTGATCCTGAACTTAGCTATGGGTGGTGAGTTCGCTGGGGATCTAGACCCTGCCTTGATGCAGTCCCAGATGAGCATTGACTACATACGTTTTTACTCGATTAACGGGATAGGAAAAGTAATAAAGCACTAAGAGTCACCTTGACTAGGGGAATTGGCTCTCGTATTCTCTACGCTATTCGACGTGTGTGCGCACATCGATGCTGATAGTTCGGGCAACTGTGCGCAGGTTTTTTCCTAAGTCAGACCCGGCTAAATCGTACTAAACCGATTACGTCGAAAGGGAAAAAATGAAAGCACGATTTTCAAAAATTGCTAGCGCAAGCACAGCAATAGCAATTGCAGTATTTGGTCTAACAGCAATAGTGCCGAGCACTTCTGCAGCGGGATTGCCATCAGTTCGTTTGGTTAGCCCTGCATACACTGCAGCAAATAGTGTTGACTCTACTGGCGACATCGCTCAGTATTATTCACCAGGTACAAAAGCGTTTTACACATACATTGCTGCGGGTTCAACTTTAACGTTGAAGTATCACGCAACAACCGATGGAACAACAGCTGCAGCAAATATCGAAATCGCGCTTCAGGTAAATGCGCCATGGAGTGGTTCTAAAGCTAACTGGGTTTCAGGAACAACAGTTGTTGGACCACAAGATGCTGGCAACTTCGGAGCAGAGCTCAAAGGAAAAACAGATGCTTCAGGAGATGTGACATTTGTAATTACAAATACAGATACAAAGTCACTTGAAAATGCTCCTTCAGCATTAAACCAGGATCGTGACAAGGTTAAGCCTGCACGTCTATATGGAACTATGAAGCCAATTTATCCAGGCAAGGGTGACAAAGAGGCAGATACTGATCTTGTAACTTTTGACGTTGCTTCATCTCTACAAGGTGGATCAACTCCAGCAGTAGAAACTCCAAAGGTATCTGGTCTACCGTCAATGCGACTTGTTAGCCCTGTTTATACAAAGGACAACAGCGTTGATTCCACTGGCGATATCGCTCAGTACTACTCAGCTGGTACCAAAGCGTTTTACGCATACCAAGCTGCAGGAAGCACCATCACACTTAAGTATGTAGTTACTTCAGATGGTAAGACTCCTCTTGCAAACAAGATGGTTTCTATTCAAGTCAATGCTCCATGGAGCGGATCAAAGGCTCATTGGATGTCCGGCAGCCTTGCTGTTGGACCTCAATCCGATGGTGGCTTCGGTGCTGAGATTAAGAAAAAGACAAACGCAAAGGGTGAAGTTACCTTTACTCTAAAGAATACTGACACTACGAATCTTGAAAATGCACCAACTGCATATAACCAAGATCGTGGAGCAATTAAGCCAGCGGCGCTATACGGCACCATTAAGCCAATAATTCCAGGTTTTGGTGACAAGGAAGCTGACACAGATCTACTGACACTTCAAATCCACACTCCAATCGTTAAGACAACGATTAAGTGTTCAAGTGGTTCAACAGTAAAGACTGTAATTGGTTATTTGCCAGCATGCCCAGCAGGGTACACAATCAAGAAGTAAGACAAATAAAAAAACTGGCGCTAACTCATTACGAGTTAGCGCCAGTTTTTATTACTTTGAAATCTTCTGAATCTTGATTGTTAAGACATTTGAGCACTTTGACTTAACGCCATTAACAAAAGGTGTTAACGAAGTTGCTGCATCTAAATCTTTATTCGGAGTAGTTTTAACTGCGATTCCACTTGCTATTTTTTGTACTCCCAAGGCTATCGCTTTCGGTATAACGCAGCTCAGTGAATACAAGACAGTTGTAGTAGTAGCTGCATAATTTTCATCCTCAGCTTTATTAGCAGTGATTACACACTGACCAGCGCCAGCCAAAGCAATAACTTGATCACCCTTAATCTGGCAGGCTTTTGGATCATCTGCTGTGTAAGTGATTGCGCCTGTGCCTACATTTGTTACAGGTTTGATTTGAACCTTTTTACCAAACGTCAAATTATCACTTGCTAAGGCTAGTGCTTGCTCCTTTTTAAGAAGAGTAATTGTTGCAGTCGTTGTAGCTGAGCCAAAGTTCGCGTCTTCAGCCTTACTGACAGAGATAACACAATTACCGGTGCCAGAAAGGGCTTTCACTTTATTTCCCTTGACCGAGCAGTTAGATTCTGGATTGACCGAATACTTGATATCACCCGTGCTGCTACCAGAAGCGGCATCGAGAGTCATGGTCTTACCAAATATTAATTCTGCATCCGACAAAGTGATGGTTTCAGGTGCCTTGGTCAGCGTGATCGTCGACTTTGATGTTGCAGCATCATAATTAGAATCAGCTACCTTGGTCACTGTGATTAGACACGTACCAGTGCCAGTTAAAGCCTTCACCTCATTAGATTTAATCGAGCAGTTATTGCTGGATTTGGTGTTCAGTGAATATTTTAGTGCTCCACTACCTTTGCCTGTAGAGGCATCAAGGGTAATTGTGCTTCCATACATAAGAACGGCATTTGATAACGTAATCGATTGCGCTACCTTGGAAAGTGAAATTGTTGCTGATGCTGATATCTCTTTATAATTTTTATCGGATGCCTTTGTTACCGTGATCACGCAGCTTCCTGTTCCAGTTAAGGCTGTGACTTCATCTGCGTTGATTGAACAAGCATTTGGATTCTCGGACACATACGAAATTGATCCGCTTCCATTGCCTGAAGTTGGCTTCAGTGTAAGTGTGCCTCCAAATGTTAATTTCCCACCGGTTACACTTAAAGTTTGTGACTGCTTATTCAGAGTAATTATTGCTGTGATAGAGACTGCTTCATAATTTGAATCGGCAGCCTTGCTTACCGTGATCACGCAGCTTCCTGTTCCAGTTAAAGCTGTCACTTCATTAGATTTAATGGAGCATGCGTGTGTGTTATCAGATGTGTACGAAATTGCACCAACACCATTGCCTGATAGTGGTTTTAACTTTATCAAGCTGCCATAGGTCAGCTGCGCGTCAGGAACGCTCAAAGTTTGTGATTGCTTGGTCAATAAAATCGTTGCGAAAGCTGATGCAGCTTCGTAATTTGAATCAGCAGCTTTAGTAAGCGTGATTTCGCAGCTGCCAGTGCCTGTGAGTGCTGTGACTTCAGCGTCTTTCACGCTGCAGCTAGATTTAGTAGTTGTTGAATATTTGACTGCTCCTGAACCATCACCAGTTCTTGCATCAAGGGTCAGTGTTTTTCCAAACATGAGTTCAGCATTGCCAATTGCCACGCTCTGAGTGGCCTTTTTCAATGAGATTATTGCGGTTGCCTTAGCGGCCGCATAGTTTGCATCCGCAGCTTTCGTCAATGTGACTACACAGCGCCCAGATCCTGTACGTGCTGTGACCTCATCTGCCTTTAACTCACATGCCATTGCGTTATCAACCGAATATGTGATGTCGCCCGAACCATCGCCAGTTGTTGCATCAAGGGTCAGTGTTTTGCCAAACAAAAGTTCGGCGCTGCCAAGGGATGCTGTCTGAACCGCTTTATTCAACGTGATAGTTGCTGTTGTTGTAGCAGATTCATAATTTGAATCAGCGGCTTTATTGACAGTAACTACGCAAGTACCTGTACCAGATAGAGCTGTAATTTTATTTGCTGTAATCGAACATGCAGCTGGGTTGTCTACCGAATAAGTTACAGCGCCTGTACCGCTTCCCTGTGATGCCTCTAGTGTTGCAGTCTTTCCATAGGTTAATCCAGAGTTAGCTAACGCCAATGTTTGAGAGTTTTTAATTGATACTTGAGGTTTTTTAGTAACAGGCTGTACTTCTTTAGTCAATGTTATGTTTGCAGTTGTAGTTGCTCCAAGGTAGTTTGAATCTTCAGCCTTGCTAGCAGTGACTATACAAATACCCGTACCTGACAATGCAGTGATTTCATCGAGGGCAATAGAGCAAGCGGTTGAATCATCAACTGAATAAGTAATAGATCCAGAACCACTTCCGGAGGTTGCCTTCAATTTCAACTTTTTGCCAAACACGAGTTGTGCGTTCTCTAATGTAATTTTCTGCCCAGCTTTAGTTAAAGTGATTGTCACTGAAGAAGTCGTTGCTTCATAGTTGGTATCGGCTGATTTAGTAACTGTTATGTCGCATGTTCCAACTCCAGACCACGCAGTCAGTTTGTCGCCTGAGAGTCGACAGTTAGTAGAGCTGGCTAATGAGAATTTAACTGTCCCGGTGCCGTCTAAATCGGGAGCTTTTAATTGGAGCGTCTCTTTATACGTCAAAGTTTGTGGGGTAAGCGCCATTTCTCGAGTATTTTTGCCAATTTCAAAGGCAATTGCTGGCGAGGTGGCATCGTCAAAGAGCGTGCCAGAAATGCTGACCTTGACTCGGCACACTCCAGCTCCACTGAACACTACTTTTCCAGAAGTCGCTACCGAACACCCTTCAGAGGATGGCGCTGCGAAGTATGTTTTTGTGTCGGAGTCTCCGGCAGATGCAAGGCTAGTTAATGTTGGGCCAGATAAATTCCATGTTGCATATCCCGTTGATGAATATGACGAAGCATTAATCTCAATCGTACGTCCGCTTGCTTTAGCAACTGTGAAAGTTTGAATTACAGATGGTGCAGCAGCAAAGTGCGCCGTGCTGACAAAACCACCATCTTGAGATGCAGTCAATGAACATGATCCGGTTGTAATAAAGGTAATCGCATATCCACTCACTGAACACACTGAAGACGTTGAACTAACCAAAGTAACGGCAAGCGTGCTGGACGCAGTGGGGGTAACGTTGAGAACAAATGGACTCCACTGTTGTGTCCCTGGATTTGTAAATGTAATGCTCTGTGCTTGTGGACCTACGAAAATGAAGCTTGCCGTAATTGTGCGAGTAGAAACGACAGATGAATCTATTCGCGGATTACTCGTAGAGCCATCGCTCCATACACTGAAGGAATAATCAGTAGCAGCTACTGCAGTTACTGCACTGCCTGAACCGCCAGAACTAATACTCTGTACCGAAGTTCCAGTAATGGATCCATGCGCACCTGCAACATATGTAAGCGTGTATACGGTTGGTGCACTTACTTCCCATCGGGCGAATAAAGTTAAATCAGCACCGAATGAGTATGTACCTAGATTCGCAAAAGTTGATCCGGTTCCATCGGCGCTGGTGTTCCAGTTAACGAAGGTATATCCGCTACGGGTGAATGAATTAGGGGTTAATTGAGCTGAAACCGATGAAATCTGCGAAGTTGTTCTTCCACTTAAATCATTGGCATTAAAAGTCACAGTTCTATCTGGTACCACTGTGACCGTTAGGGTGAAGACAGCTGACGAGATACCGCCAGGGCCCTGAGCAATGAGTGAGTATGAGTGTTCGGATTGAATGGTTGTTGGTGTGCCAGAAATTGTTCCATCGGTTGTATTCAGGGTTAATCCGGAAGGAAGAGTTGGTGATATTTCAAAGCTTGTAATTGCTCCGCCAGTATTTTCCACCGACGTTGAAACAATCACTTGATTCACAATTACTACCTGAGTTGCTCCTATGGCGATTGAAATATTAGGAGCAGCATCGGCCCATCGAGCGAACAATGTTAAATCGGCGCTGAAGGAATAGCTTTGTAAATCTGTGAACGTCGTTCCGGTTCCGTCGGAGTTGGTAGTCCAGTTGACAAAAACGAAGTCACTTCGAGTGAATGAATTTGCCGTTAAGTTTGCGGCAACTAAAGAGCTCTGTGTTGAACTGCGACCGCTGGCGTCGTTTGCATTGAAAGTAACAACTTTAGCCCCAACTGCATTTGCGGTGAAAGTGAAGGTGTCTGTCGAAGTTCCCCCGTTAGGGCCAGTGGCAGTAAGGGTATAAAAGTTTGTGGACTGTGGACCTGTTGGTGTTCCGGAAATGGCTCCCGTGCCCGTATCCAACGTAAGACCCGTTGGTAAGGATGGCGAGATTGCAAAACTAGAAATCGGACCACCAGTATTTGTTACAACAGTTGTGGTAATTGCTGAACCAACCAAGACGCTCTGTATAGCACCGGTAGTAATCGCGATATTTGGTAGATCTACTACGGTCAGCGTAAAAGTAGCTGTAGAGGTTCCACCATTAGGCCCTGTTGCGGTAACTGCATAAGGGGTACTTGTTTGCGCTCCTGTAGGTGTGCCAGTTATTGCACCTGATCCAGAATTAAACGTTAGCCCGCCCGGTAATGAGGGTGAAATTGCAAAACTAGTGATTGGTCCACCGGTATTTGTTACGACAGTGGCAGTTATTGCAACACCTATTAGTACTGTCTGCGTAGCCCCCGTTGTAATAGAGATAATCGGAGGCGCGGCCGTGACTGTTAATCTAAAGGCTGCTGTTGATATTCCTCCGTTAGGGCCAGTCGCAGTCACGGTATAACTTGTTTGTGTCTGTGTGCCAGTTGGAGTACCTGAGAGAACACCAGTAGTCGCATCAAACGATAAACCGGTTGGAAGCGTAGTCACTGAATAACTCGTAACTGGACCACCGGTATTTGTGATCACGGTATTAGTAATTGCAGTATTCACTTGAACGCTTTGTGTAGCACCTGTTGTGATTGAAATATTCGGTGGAGCAGCCGTGACTGTCAGTGTGAACGTCGCCGTTGATGTTCCGCCTAGAGGGCCAGTTGCGGTCAATGTATAGGTTTGTACTGTCTGTGTACTTGTTGGAGTACCTGAGATAACGCCAGCGGTCGCATCTAACGATAAACCAGTTGGAAGTGTTGTCACAGAATAACTAGATATCGCACCACCGCTATTTGCGTTAATCGTTGAAGTAATTAACTTATTTACTTGCACGCTTTGCGTGGCACCTGTTGTAATTGAAATATTCGGTGGAGCGACAACTGTCAAAGTAAATGTTGCGCTCGAAGTACCGCCTGCAGGACCCGTTGCGGTGAGCGTATAAGAGTTAGTACTTTGAGCACCTGTTGGAGTACCTGAGATAACGCCGCTACTTGTATTTAAAGTTAAACCAGTTGGTAGCGCAGGTGCAATGCCATAACTAGTTATTGGCCCACCAGAGTTTGTAACAATTGTAGATACTATTGCCGCATTAGTTTGAACCGACTGTGTGGCACCAGTTGTAATAGAGATGCTTGGTGGTGCAGCGGTTACTGTCAATGTAAATGTTGCAGTTGATGTTCCACCCGCGCCGGTAGCAGTCAAGGTGTAAGAGTTTACAGATTGGACTGCTGCTGGAGTTCCCGAAATTGCACCTGTGCTTGTATTTAATGATAAGGCCGAAGGTAGCGATGGTGAGATCGAGTATCCAGTTATCGAACCACCACTGTTTGTCACAGCGGTCGTAAGAATTGCTGTTCCAACTTGAACGCTTTGAGTAGCACCAGTTGTAATTGCAATCGATGGTGGCGCCCGAGTAATAATAATTTCAGGATCTTCAAAGATGGTAAATGTTACAGAACCATTTGTTGTGGCGGTTCCAAGCTCTCTGACATTTATGCCAATCATTCCGTACACAACATCTCCGGCGAAAATGTCACTGTTAGTGATTGTTATCGAAATAGGTTTTCCAACTGCAGTATGTGGAATAGAGCCGTCAGGTGCTAACCACGCTACAACTAAGGAAACTGAAAACGCATTAGCAGCGCTTGAAATCAAAAGTCGTGCTTTAGTCAGATCTGTTTGATCGTAAATATCAAGTTGTGTGCCTGCGGGCAGTGCCCCGGCTGGGAGTGTTAAGGCAACACCTGATGATGGTGTGCCGGGCGTATTAACTGAAATAGTTCCATCTAAAGAATTCGAAGCAACAAGAGTCCCAAGAAATATAATCTTGGTTAAATCAATTCCATCAAGGGAGCTGGCTTGCCACATCGCTGTCATCACTACATTAGAAACATCGACTGTATAGGTTTCTCCAGCAATATAAGTATGTGAACCATCATTCCAACCATTGAATGTATAGCCGGTATCACCAACTAAAGCAGATGCAGCTACGGTAAAGGTGCCTAGCGTTGCAACGCTTGCTTGCGTAGGGACTACACCGCTTCCATGTGCACCAACTGCATACGTAACAGTGTGTGCATCAGCTTGCCAAATCGCAATCAACGTAGCTGCACTAGCTGGCATCGTGTAACTACTTAAAGCAGATCCGCTTCCCGTTAAATTCCAGCCCACAAATGTGTAGCCGCTCATTGTTGGATTTGCAGGTTTACCAGTTAATGCATCCGACCCAAATGCAATAGATGCTGTCGTGTTTGCGCGTGAACCACTTATTGCGCCACCG
>Ga0194047_10000962_pt1 | contig 18327 bp, 17 predicted proteins | sample JunL225m_MetaG_2_FD_160070 | JGI IMG/M metagenome (GOLD analysis project Ga0194047, IMG submission 160070) | Anoxic zone freshwater microbial communities from boreal shield lake in IISD Experimental Lakes Area, Ontario, Canada - Jun2016-L221-5m | ecosystem: Environmental > Aquatic > Freshwater... | reverse complement strand
GACAATAAAGTCTGGTCGGAATAAAGCACGATCAATTAAGTACTGTTTGGAATAAATCAGGCTGACTAGTACTGCGGCACAAGAACAGGCTTTAAGTAGATTAGAGAATGGATCTGATTGGAATAAACCATTCATCGCGACCAAAGATGGGTCGCCCATGCGGCCCATGAAAGCGAATATAAGATAGGCCAATAATATGATGGAGAAGAAATAAACAAAGCCTACGCCACGTGGTGTATGAAAAATATCCTGCTCAACGCCGGGTTTAGAAAGAACTCTTTCGGGAACATACACACTTGCAACCAATAAAAGACAGGTTGCAATGAGTAAAACGAGTTCAGGCAGGATAGCGTATAGGTCGAATGCTTGCATTTGCTTTTACTCAGAGTTTACTTACAGCAACATGCTGCAGTAGATTAATCACGGCTGGATGAATGATGTCAGTGACCGGCTTGGGATATACGCCCATACCAATAACACAGATAGATAGCACTGCCATCATGAAATATTCACGGGCATTTAGATCTTTGAGCGCTTCAACCTGAGAATTGGTCACTGGGCCAAAGAAAACACGCTTAACCATCCATAAGGAATATGCTGCACTCAAAATCAAAGCTGTTGCAGCTAATAAGCCAATCACAAAATCATAGTCAACCGCAGCTAAGATCACCATAAACTCACCAACAAAACCTGAGGTTGCTGGTAAGCCGCAATTAGCCATCGCCATTAATACCGCAAAAGCTGTGAACGCAGGCATACGATGGACTACGCCACCATAGTCAGCGATTTGACGAGTATGCATACGATCATAAAGAACGCCAATAGAGAGGAACATTGCGCCAGCTACAAAGCCATGTGAAATCATCTGGACGATACCGCCCTCAATACCTAGCGGGCTGAAGAGAAAGAAACCAAGGGTTACAAAGCCCATGTGTGCAACAGATGAGTAAGCTACTAGCTTTTTCATGTCTTTCTGTACCAGAGCTACTGCGCCTACATAAATCACTGCAACTAAAGATAAGAAGATGATGAATGGACCAAGATATTGGCTAGCATCAGGCGCAATAGGCAGTGAGAAGCGCAAGAAACCATAAGCACCGAGCTTTAACATAATGGCTGCCAACACAACAGATCCACCAGTTGGGGCTTCTACGTGCACATCAGGCAACCAAGTATGTAAAGGCCACATTGGCACTTTTACAGCAAAGGCCATAAAGAAAGCAAAGAACAATAAAATTTGCTCAACAATATCTAAGCGGGCATTTTGCCAAACCAAAATATCAAAGCTATTGGTAACGTTATACAAATACAGCATGGCTACCAAGGTCAAAAGAGAGCCTAGCAAGGTATATAGGAAGAACTTAAAGGCTGCGTAGATGCGATTATGCCCACCCCATACGCCGATGATGATATACATCGGGATCAAGGTTGCCTCGAAGAAGACGTAGAACAATAAAGCATCTAAAGCACAAAATACACCGATCATTAATCCAGAAAGGATTAAGAATGAGGCCATATATTGTGATACCTTAGTATCAATAACTTCCCATGCTGCAATCACCACAAAAATATTAATGAATGCGGTCAGCACAATAAACCAAACTGATATGCCGTCAACCCCAAGATAGTAATTAATATCGTAGCGCGGAATCCAACTCAACTTCTCAACAAACTGCATTCCTGGATTAGCGATATCAAAATCAATAATCAAAGGAAGTGTGGCAATGAATCCTAGAATCGAGCCAATCAGTGCTAACCAGCGAACGCCAGCAGATGGTTTCTCAGACCCATAAAACAAAATAATGAGTCCAAAAACGATCGGGGTCCAGATGGAATAAGAGAGAATCATAATGGCTACTTAAGTAACAAAGGCCTAGCGAACAAAAGGCAGGTAAGCATACAAAACCCAAGCTAGTAATACCGCTAAGCCGGCAATCATTGCAAAGGCATAGTGATAGAGATAACCGGATTGCAAATGGCGGATTACGCCGGCAAAGCGCCCTACTGTGTAAGCGCTGCCATTGACAAAGAAGCCATCAATTACTTTCTGATCACCGCGGTGCCATAGGAAGCTACCAATCCAAATCAAGCCTTTTGCAAAGACTGCTTGGTTTAAATCATCAAGATAGTACTTGTTATCAAATAATTTTTTGATTGGTGCAAATGTTTCCGCGAACTTAGCAGGTAATTTAGGAGCCCATAAATAGCCAATAGCTGCAGTTAAGACGCCTAGCACAACCAAGAGTAATACTGGTGTTGTGAATGCATGAAGAGCCATGGCTACTGGTCCATGGAATTCATCTTCAAGCTCTTTCATAATTGGATGACGAGCTACATCGATAAAAATAGAATCGCCAAAGTATGTGCCAAATAACAGGGGCGTAATGGTGTAAAAGCCAATAATTACAGAAGGTATTGCCAATAAAATCAGAGGCAGAGTAATCACTGCAGGTGATTCATGAGGCTTCTCGCCTGGAGCTAAGCCATGATGAGCATGATCTTCGCCTTCCTCTGCATGGTCGTGGTGATCATGGGCATGAGAATCAGCAAGACCCCAGCGAGCCTTACCGTGGAATACCCAGAAGTACAAACGGAAAGAATATAAAGCCGTTACAAAAACACTTGCCATTACAGCAAAGTAAGCGAAACCTGAGCCAGGAATATGGCTGGCAGCAACAGCCTCAATAATAGAATCTTTGGAATAGAAACCAGAGAAGAATGGCGTGCCGATCAGAGCTAAATTACCGAGCAACATCATTAAACAAGTGAGAGGCATATATTTCCAGAGACCACCCATCTTGCGCATATCTTGTTCATGGTGCATTCCGAGAATCACACTACCTGCAGCTAAGAACAACAACGCTTTAAAGAAAGCATGTGTCATCAAATGAAAGATTGCCACAGGGTATGCAGATACCCCTAAGGCCACTGTCATTAAACCTAATTGAGATAGGGTTGAATAAGCAATCACCCGCTTGATGTCGTTTTGAACAATTCCTAGGAAGCCCATAAATAGTGCCGTGATTGAACCGATCACTAAAATGAAGCTTAGAGCTACATCAGATAGCTCGAATAATGGCGACATACGTGACACCATAAAGATGCCTGCAGTTACCATTGTTGCAGCATGAATCAAGGCAGAAATTGGTGTTGGACCTTCCATAGAATCAGGCAACCAAACGTGTAATGGGAATTGAGCTGACTTACCCATTGCGCCAATAAAGAGACAGATACAAGTTACTGTCATTAAGTTCCAGTTGGTACCCGGAAGTGTTTGCGCTGCCAATGCCGTATTTTGTGAAAAGATCACGTCATACTGCATAGAACCGGTAGTCGCAAGCAATATACCAATTCCGAGAATAAAGCCGAAATCACCTACACGGTTAACTAAGAAGGCCTTCATGTTTGCAAAGACAGCAGACTGGCGCTCGTAATAAAAACCAATCAAGAGATAGGAAACTACACCGACTGCTTCCCAGCCGAAGAAGAGTTGTAACAAGTTATTACTCATTACCAGCATCAACATGGCAAAGGTGAATAAAGAGATATACGAGAAAAAGCGGTTATAGCCCTCTTCTCCACGCATATAGCCAATGGTGTAGATATGAACCATTAACGATACAAAGGTCACCACACACATCATGGTCGCCGTTAATGGATCAATTAAGAAGCCAATATCGAGATTTAATTCGCCCAGTTCCATCCAACGATATACAGTACCGTTGAAGTAGAAACCATCCATGACTTGTACCAACACATTACAAGATAAAACGAATGCAATTGTTACGCCTAAGATAGTCACAAATTGACATGCACCTTGACCAATACGATTACCGCCCAATTTAGTGCCAAAGAAGCCTGCAATCATAGAGCCAATTAATGGTGCCAAAGGGATCGCACAGAGGACGGGAATATTTAAGGTCAATTGCATGACTAGCCTTTTAGGTGGTCAAGATCATCAGCATTAATGGTGTCAACCTTACGGAAGAGAACAACCAAGATTGCCAAACCGATAGCTGCTTCAGCAGCTGCCACCGTCAAAATAAAGAATACGAATACTTGACCAGCCATATCACCTAGGTAATGAGAAAATGCAACAAAGTTCATGTTCACGGCAAGTAACATTAATTCAATTGCCATTAAAAGCACAATGACGTTCTTGCGGTTCAAGAAGATTCCAACAACACTAGTGGCAAACAAAATGGCACCGAGAACTAAGTAGTGAGCTAGAGTGATAGTCATTTCTTCTCCACTCTAGAATCTTGCTTTGCTGCCATATCTGAATCCATTTTGACAATGCGCATACGGTCTGCAGCAACGACATTGACTTGTTCGTGAATATTTTGGGATTTGGAATCTTTGCGATTGCGTAGTGTCAACGCCACAGCGGCAATGATTGCCACTAGCAAGATCACACCAGCTACTTCAAATGCATACACATAATCTACAAAAATCAATCTTCCTAAGGCAAGAGTATTGTTTGCTGCAAGCTCTTCTGGCATCGGCTGTACTGGCATTTTAGTACCAATGAAGCTACGAATAATCACAATAGAGAGCTCTAGAACAATGACTGTACCCATCAAGAATGCTACTGGTAGGTACTTTCTAAAGTCGCGACGCAAATGCTCTAAATCAAGGTCTAACATCATCACCACGAAGAGGAAAAGGACCATTACAGCGCCAACATAAACCAAGATCAGAGCCAAGCTTAAGAACTCTGCTTTAAGTAGCATCCATAGACCAGAGGCACAGAAGAAAGATAAAACCAAAAACAAGGCAGCATGAACAGGATTGCGGGCAGTAATTACACGAACTGCAGATATCACCAATAGGCCTGCAAAGCCGTAAAAGAAAACCGCAAATAAAGCGGAAGGATCAAATGTCATAGTAATGTGTGTTCTATTCGATTAGCGATAAGGTGCATCAACTGCACGATTGCTAGCAATCTCTTTTTCATACTTATCGCCAACAGCTAAAAGCATTTCTTTAGTGAAGTAAAGATCGCCACGTTTATCACCAAAATATTCAAAGATATTGGTCTCAACAATAGCGTCAACGGGACAAGCCTCTTCGCAGAAGCCACAGAAGATGCATTTAGTTAAATCGATGTCATAACGACTAGTACGGCGTGTACCATCATCGCGTTCTGCGGTTTCAATAGTGATTGCATAAGCAGGACATACTGCTTCACACAACTTACATCCAATACAACGCTCTTCACCATTCTCATAACGACGCAAAGCATGAAGGCCGCGGAAACGCGGTGATAAGGGGGTCTTCTCTTCTGGGTATTGAATGGTAATTTTTGGTTTAAATAGATAGCGTCCAGTAATAGACATACCCGTCAAGATGTCTTTAAGCATCAAGCTATCGAGAAATTGGGAAATTTTCTTAAACATAATTGATCAACTTATTTCCAAATATTCCATGGGGAAACTACCCAAGCACCAACTACCACTACCCAAAATACTGAGATGGGAATGAAGATTTTCCAACCTAAACGCATAATTTGGTCATAGCGATAGCGCGGCAAAGTAGCGCGCAGCCAAATCACACACGACAGCAGGAAGAAAGTTTTGCCGAATAACCAAAAGAAGCCGGGGATATCACGCAAGATTGGTAAATCCAAAATCGGCAACCAACCCCCCAAGAAGATGATGGAAGAAACTGCCGCAATCAGAATCATATTGGCATATTCGGCCAAGAAGAACATGGCAAATGACATACCTGAATACTCAACCATATGCCCCGCAACGATCTCAGACTCACCTTCAACAACGTCAAAGGGATGACGGTTGGTCTCTGCGACGCCTGAAATAAAGTAGATCAAGAACATAGGTAGTAATGGCAGCCAATTCCAAGATAGGAAGTTCAGCCCCATATCAGCAAAAATACCTTGTTCTTGGGATGCCACAATCGCACTTAAGTTCAGTGAACCCGAAGTCAGTAGAACCGTCACTAAGGCAAAACCCATCGCAATCTCATACGAAATCATTTGTGCAGAGGCACGCATTGCGCCTAAGAATGGGTATTTAGAGTTTGACGACCAGCCAGCAAGAATGACGCCATAGACACCTATCGAGGAAATTGCCATGATATAAAGCAAGCCAGCATTGACATCCGCTAGAACCATCTTGGCCTGGAAGGGAATCACTGCCCATGCTGCAAATGCAGGCATGATCACCATAATTGGTGCAATAAAAAATAAAACTTTAGAAGACCGGGCCGGAGAAATGATCTCCTTCATCAAGAGTTTTAATGCATCAGCAATGGGCTGTAAGAGCCCAAATGGACCAACCCGGTTTGGCCCAAGGCGAATATGCATCCAACCAATGAGTTTTCTTTCCCAGAGAGTCAAATAAGCTACGCAAGCAAACATCGGCAATACGATGATCACAATACGCACCAATGCCCAAACCAGTGGCCATAAAGAACCAAAGATGCCCTCGCCTTGCGTAGTAATGAGGTTTAAGAAATGATCCATTTCTTATCCTAGGCTTTGCTAACTGTAATAGGTCCATACATCGACCCTAATTTCATACTTGCCATAGTACCTGCAGAAATTCTAACAGCGCCTGACGCTAAATTGGCTTCCAAAGTTGCAGGTAAATCAACAGACTGGCCGTCTTGAGAAACGCGCACTGCATCACCCTCTTTAAGGCCAAGTTCTGAGAACAGCTGCTGATTTAGGCCGGCTTGATTACCGCGCCTTGCATCACGAGTGAGCTGTAAGGCTGGTGAACGACGAACAATTTGGTCGCCAGCATAAATATTCACATCAGTAACTCGCTCAAGACCCTTAGTTGGAGTGGTGCTTCCGTGGGTAATAGAGTTACTTGTCGCTTTATTACTCAAACGTATGCAATAGTTTTCATCAAGGGCTTCGCCTAAAACTTCTTCAGGCAAGTTAAATAAGAATCCATCCAAACCTATGAGACTGCCAAGAGCTCGCAGCACTTTCCAAGCCGGTCTAGAGTCGCCCAATGGCTTGACTGAAGGTTGAATAGTTTGCGATTGACCTGCTGCATTAACAAATGTTGAAACTGTCTCAGTAAAAGTGGCTATTGGCAAAATAACGTCTGCTAGCTCAAGGAGATCTGCACTCTTGTAGGCGCTTAATGCAATAACTGTATTGGCTTTTGCCAAGGCTACACGTGCTCGCGCAGGATTTGGTAAATCTGCATCGGGTTCGATGTTCATCAGCAATACCGCTTTAAGATCGCCAGAGAGAACGGATTCAATACCCGTACCATTTGCATTGACTAGTGAAGCACCAACCGCATTTCCGCCAACTGGTAAGAAACCTAAGGTAGCACTTGTTTGATCTGCAATAAATTGTGCTAACACATGTAAGTCAGAGGCATGGGGATGTGCTATGGCTGCAGAACCAATAAGCACTGCCTTTGTAGAGCCTGAGAGCAAGCTGTCAGCAATTTTCTGTGCTGCTGCTGAAATCGGTAAATTGATTGTGCCAGCAGGTGCAGTAACTGATTTTGCTTTCGCAACCGCCAAGACAACTTCGCTTAGTACATTCAGCCATGCGTTTGGAGCAGCAGCGATACCATAGTTTGGTATCAACCAATCATCTCCACCAGCATCAATACGCATTACTTGTAAGGCCCGTTTAGCTGCCGTACGAATACGTGCTGCAATGACGGGTTGGTCCTTACGCAAGAAGCTGCCAATGATCAATGCGCGATCAAGCTCGCTTAACTTCGCGATTGGCATGCCTAGCCAGGGTGCACTTGCACCCCCTTTTATATCTGTCTGGCGTAGACGGGTTTCCACTTGATGTGAACCTAAACCACGCACCATTTTTTGCAAAAGATGTAATTCTTCAGTACTTGAAATTGGGTGAGCTAATGCACCAATGGACTCAGCTCCATTTTCAGCAGCAATAGTCTTCAGTGAGTGCGCTACATAATCGAGCGCTGACTGCCAATCCGTCTCTAACCATTGACCGCCCTGCTTCACCATTGGCGTAGTAATACGGTCTGCACTATTTAAACCCTCATAGGAAAAGCGATCACGGTCGCTAATCCAGCATTCATTGATTGCTTCATTTTCTAAAGCCACTATCCGCATCACTTTATTTGCTTTAGTTTGTACAGTGGTATTTGCACCCAAGCTGTCATGTGGACTAACTGAGCGCTTACGGCCTAATTCCCATGTACGTGCAGCATAACGGAATGGCTTGCTAGTTAAAGCGCCAACTGGACAGATGTCGATCATGTTCCCAGAAAGCTCTGAATCTACTGTTTGGCCAACAAAGGTAGTAATCTCGGAATGTTCACCACGGTTAATCATTCCCAATTCCATTACGCCAGCTACTTCTTGGCCAAAACGAACGCAACGAGTGCAATGGATACAACGAGTCATCTCCTGCATAGAGATCAATGGACCCACATTCTTATGAAATACAACGCGTTTCTCTTCGTCGTAGCGTGAATTGGACTTACCATAACCCACTGCTAAATCTTGTAACTGGCATTCACCACCTTGATCACAAATTGGGCAATCCAAAGGATGATTAATGAGCAAGAATTCCATCACCGAGCGTTGGGCTTCAACAGCTTTAGCCGAATGGGTAAATACCTTCATTCCTTGGGTTACTGGTGTAGCACAAGCAGGCAGTGGTTTAGGTGCTTTCTCTACCTCAACTAAGCACATACGACAGTTAGCAGCGATCGATAATTTCTTGTGATAGCAAAAGTGAGGGATATATGTACCGAGTTGATTCGCGGCGTGCATCACCATAGAACCTTGCGGAACTTCTACCACCTTGCCATCTAATTCAATTTCTACCATGCTCACTTTAAGATGTCCCGTACTCAATAACTTACAAAGGTTGTGCAGAATCTAAGCAACGCTTATGTTCAACGTGATACGCAAATTCATCCATGTAATGCTTTAACATGCCGCGCACTGGCATTGCAGCAGCATCACCCAGGGCACAAATCGTACGTCCTTGAATATTGGCAGCTACATCATTTAACAAATCTAGATCCTCAGGGCGACCATCGCCATGTTCAATGCGATGTACTATGCGCCATAGCCAGCCTGTACCTTCTCGACATGGGGTGCACTGCCCACAGGACTCTTCGTGATAGAAGTAGGACAAGCGCTCCAATGCACGCACCATACAGCGAGTGTCATTCATCACGATGACAGCACCAGATCCCAACATTGAACCTGCCTTAGCAATGCTGTCGTAATCCATCGTTAAATCCATCATTTGAGCGCCAGGCACTACAGGGGCAGATGAGCCGCCAGGAATAACTGCTTTTAATGCTTTACCCTCACGCATGCCACCAGCAAGCTTTAGGAGATCAGCAAATGGAGTTCCTAAGGGAACCTCGTAGTTACCGGGATGAACAACGTCACCAGATACTGAGAAAATTTTGGTGCCACCATTGTTTGGTTTACCCAAATTTAAATAAGCTTGACCGCCAATTGCTAGGACAAACGGCACAGCAGCGAAAGTTTCAGTGTTGTTAATAGTAGTTGGCTTGCCATAAAGGCCAAAGCTTGCCGGGAAAGGTGGCTTAAAGCGTGGTTGGCCTTTTTTACCTTCCAAAGATTCCAGCAAGGCAGTTTCTTCGCCACAGATGTAAGCACCCCAACCTGGAGAAGCATGCAATTGAAATGAGAAATCACTACCTAAAATTTTGTCACCTAAATAACCTGCAGTACGGGCTTCTTCAAGGGCCTCTTCAAAGCGTGAATACACATCCCAAATCTCGCCGTGGATATAGTTGTATCCAACACTAATACCCATGGTGTATGCACCAATAATCATGCCTTCAATCAAAGCATGTGGGTTGTAGCGCATGATGTCGCGGTCCTTAAAAGTACCCGGCTCACCTTCGTCGCTATTACATACTAGATATTTTTGGCCTGGGAACTGACGTGGCATAAAGCTCCACTTCAAACCTGTCGGGAAGCCTGCACCACCGCGACCGCGAAGCGATGAAGCTTTCAATTCAGCAATGATGGCATCAGGAGTAACTTTGTCATTGAGTAATCGACGTAACTGCTGATAGCCACCACGGCTCTCATAATCCTTTAAACGCCAATTTTCGCCATTCAATCCAGCAAGAATCAAAGGCTTGATATGGCGATCGTGCAAGCTGGTCATGCCGCTTTCCCTTCCGCTCGTAGCTCACTTAATAGTGAATCAATTTTTTCTTGGCTCATAAAGCTACACATACGCTTGTCATTTACGAGCATTACTGGGGAATCACCGCATGCACCCATGCACTCTCCCTCTTTTAGGGTAAAAGTGCCACAAGGAGTAGTTTCATTAAAGCCAATGCCTAGGGTTTTCTTGAGGTGATTGGCTGCAGTTTCGCCATGTGTTAATTGACATGGCAAATTAGTACAAATAACCAATTTGTACTTACCAATTTTTTTGGTGTTGTACATATTGTAGAAAGTAGCTACTTCATCAACTGCAATAGTTGGCATCTCTAAAATCTGGGCAATAGTTGCAATCACATCAGAAGATACCCAGCCCAATTCAGTTTGGGCGGCAATGAGCGCAGCCATTACAGCAGATTGCTTTTGCTCTGATGGATATTTTGCAACATTGCGGGCAATATCAGCCAGAGTTTTATCGGATAGTTGAAGAGTAGTTGTCATTAAATTATTCTTGGCACGCTCAATTAGCGGTCAATCTCCCCGAATACAATATCTTGCGTACCGATAATTGTTACTGCATCAGCCAACATATGGCCACGTGACATTTCATCCATAGCAGATAAATGCACAAAGCCTGGGGCACGAATCTTCATGCGATAAGGTTTATTAGCACCATCAGAAATTAAGTAAACGCCAAACTCGCCTTTAGGATGCTCGACGGCTGAGTAAGCTTCTCCATTAGGCACATGCATACCCTCAGTGAAGAGTTTGAAGTGATGAATCAACTCTTCCATATTGGTTTTCATATCCACGCGCTTAGGTGGTGCAATTTTGTGGTTGTCACTCATCACTGGCCCTGGATTAGCTTTTAACCAAGCGATACATTGTTTGATGATGCGATTAGACTGACGCATTTCTTCCATGCGGACTAAATAGCGATCATATGAGTCCCCATTTACGCCAACTGGAATATCAAAGTCCAGGCGGTCATAAATTTCATAGGGTTGCTTCTTGCGCAAATCCCACTCTATACCGGAACCACGCAACATTGGTCCAGTAAAGCCTAATTGCAATGCGCGCTCAGGAGTAACGACACCAATATTGACGAGGCGCTGTTTCCAGATGCGATTATCCGTTAAGAGATTGCAGTATTCATCAACATTTGCATCAAAGCCATTTGAAAACTGCTCTATAAAATCAAGCAAAGAACCACTACGGTTTTCATTTAAACGTTTTACTGCTGAAGGACTACGCACTTTAGATTTGCTGAACTGCGCCATTTGTTCTGGCAAGTCTCTATACACTCCACCAGGACGATAGTAAGCGGCATGCATACGAGCGCCTGAAACGGCCTCATACATATCAAAAATATCTTCACGATCACGGAATGCATATAGGAAAACAGCCATTGCACCAACATCAAGGCCATGACAGCCGATCCAGAGCAAGTGATTCAACAAGCGGGTAAGCTCGTCATACATGACGCGAATATATTGTGCACGCAGTGGCACATCTACTTGCAATAACTTTTCTATCGCCAGTACGTAAGCATGCTCATTGGACATCATTGATACATAGTCCAGACGATCCATATAAGGAACATTTTGAATCCAAGTGCGTGTCTCGGCTAATTTTTCTGTTGCGCGATGCAAGAGACCAATATGTGGGTCAGCACGCTGAATCACCTCACCATCGAGCTCAAGCACTAGGCGCAATACTCCGTGCGCCGCAGGATGCTGAGGACCGAAATTAAGGGTGTAGTTCTTAATTTGTGCCATGACTTAAGCCGGTCCGCCATACTGTTCTTCACGAACGATGCGTGGAGTAATCTCGCGCGCTTCAATTGTGACCGGCTGATATACAACCCTCTTTAACTCTGGGTCATAACGCATTTCTACATTGCCACTTATTGGAAAATCTTTTCTAAATGGATGCCCAATAAAACCATAGTCAGTCAAGATACGACGTAAGTCATCGTGACCTTCAAATAAGATGCCAAAAAGGTCAAACGCTTCGCGTTCAAACCAGTTAGCAGAGTTCCACACTGGAGTAATTGATGCCACTAATGGATAACTATCATCTGGGGCAAAGACTCTTACACGCAGGCGGCAGTTATGTTGTAGTGATAGCAAATGACTGACAACACCAAAGCGTTGACCACTCCAGGCGCCATCACCAAAGTCTTGGTAATCAACGCCGCATAAATCAATTAGTTGCTCAAATGCCAGCGATGGGTCATCACGTAAAAGCATAGCTGATTCAAAGTAAGCATCTGCATTTACAACAACCGTAACTTCACCTAAAGCAAGCTGAATAGACTGCGCACGCTTACCTAAAACTTTTTCCAGATTGGCTGCTAAATGAACTAATCGGTCTGACATGACTTAGGCCTTCCTCGCAATAGTACTCGTTCGTGCGATCTTCGATTGCAATTGAATAATTCCGTAGATTAAGGCTTCAGCAGTTGGAGGACATCCAGGGACATAAATATCTACTGGCACAATGCGGTCACAACCGCGCACTACTGAATAAGAGTTATGGTAGTAACCGCCACCATTTGCACATGAACCCATGGAAATCACCCAGCGTGGCTCTGGCATTTGGTCGTAAACCTTGCGCAGTGCTGGAGCCATTTTGTTACATAAAGTGCCTGCCACAATCATCAAGTCAGATTGACGAGGCGATGGGCGAAACACCACACCAAAGCGGTCTAGGTCATAACGTGAAGCGCCAGCGTGCATCATCTCCACTGCGCAGCAAGCCAGACCAAAGGTCATGGGCCATAAGGAACCATTACGAGTCCAGTTGATCAACTGATCCGCAGTAGTGGTAACAAATCCCTCTTTAAGAACGCCTTCTAAAGCCATATCTATCACTCCCAGTCGAGAGCACCCTTTTTCCAGATATAAACAAATCCTACGATAAATTCCAGAAGGAAAATCACCATAGAGGCGTAGCCAAACCAACCAATATCACGCAGAGCAACACCCCAAGGAAATAGGAATGCAGTTTCTAAGTCAAACAGGATAAAGAGAATGGCTATAAGGTAATAGCGCACATCAAATTTCATACGCGCGTCTTCGAATGCTTCAAAACCACACTCATAAGGAGAGAGTTTTTCAGCATCAGGCTTCGAAGGAGCCAAAACTTTGCCTAGGAACATGGGAACCAATCCCACCCCAATACCTACGAGGATAAAAAGTAGAACAGGAAAGTAATTAGCGAGATTCAAAATGGTCCTGATTCGTTCGTCTAGTAATACTTAAAACAGCAAATTAGTAAGTAATCCGTTTCATACAGCCTTTTGGTGCCGACGGCGAGACTCGAACTCGCACAGCCTAAGCCACTACCCCCTCAAGATAGCGTGTCTACCAATTTCACCACGTCGGCATCTTGTAAAACCTGTCAATTCTAATGCATTGCAACATTTTCTGCCCTAATTTAGCGACAGGTAAATCCGTAAAAACCTAGTACTTTACTTAGGTACTGCCGGCTTGGTTGGGTCCTGAACTGGAGCAGTTGGAGCAACCGGTACTGGAGCTGGAGCCACAGTTCCAGAGAGAACTCCGGGGCTAACCTCTTTCTTATTGCCAAGCCAAGTGATGCCTAAAGTACAAATAAAGAAAACAGCGGCAAAAATGGCAGTAGCATGGGAAAGAAAGTTCGCCGAACCACTAGCTCCAAAAACACTTCCAGAGGCGCCAGAACCAAATGCGGCACCCATATCAGCGCCCTTGCCTTGCTGTAACAAGACCAAGAGGATGACAGCCAAGGCTGAAATTACCTGCAATACGATCAATAAAGTCTTAAACCATTCCACAGCTTATCTCCAAATAAAAAATCTATGCCTGACAAATGGCTAGAAAGTCATGGGGATCTAAAGAAGCTCCCCCGACTAATCCTCCATCGATATCTGGCATTGCAAACAATTCAACGGCATTGTCAGGTTTGACGCTGCCACCATACAAAATTCCTACATGAGAAGCGACGTCTTCGTCGAACTCTGCCAACTGAAGGCGAATAGCACGATGCATATCTTGCGCCACTTCAGCACTTGCAAACTTACCAGTACCAATAGCCCAAACAGGCTCATAAGCAATTAAACAATCAGCTAGTCGATCTTGTAGCACAGAAAGCTGTTTAGCTACTTGCCCACAAACAACCTCAACCGCTCTTCCTGAGTTTCTTTCATCTGCTGTCTCACCAACACAGATAACAGGAGTCATGCCGCTATCTAATACCTGCAAAGCTTTTGCCGCTACAAGCTCGTCAGTCTCATGCTGTGTTTGACGTCTCTCAGAGTGTCCAACAATCACATAGCTACAGCCCATCTCTTTCAACATCGAGGCAGCAACCTCACCAGTAAATGAGCCAGACTCATGAGCTGAAATATCTTGCGCTCCAAGACTTAAGAAAGCAAATGAATGCTCCTTAATAAGACTTGCACATTGTGAAAGATATGGAAATGGGGGACAAACAGCATACTTACGACCAGATGGCATGCCACTCTCCATTCCACGGGCAACTGTTTTTACCCAATCTTGATTACTAGCAAGACTGCCATTCATTTTCCAGTTACCAATGACGATGAGTGGTCGCATAGTTAAATGTAAATCCTCTAGACCGTCAGAACAATCTTGCCAACATGCTCTGAAGACTCCATCAAACGATGTGCATCAGCAGCCTGATCTAAGGTAAACACTTTATATATCGACGGTTTCAATTGACCTGCATTAAGCAAAGGCCAAACATGTTCATAAAGCTGTTTTGTAATTTGCTTCTTAAAGGAAACTGGACGGGGACGAAGTGTTGAACCAGTGATGGTTAAGCGACGACGCAGAATTTGATTCGTGCTGACTTCTGACTTTGAGCCACCTTGGATAGCAATAATCACAATCCGACCGTCATCGGCCAAGCAATCAATCTCACGTTGCACATAAGCACCAGTAACCATATCTAAAATGACATTAACACCCTTACTATCAGTAGCCTTCTTAATTTCTTCAACAAAATCTTGTGTCTTATAGTTAATCGCTAAGTCAGCGCCTAATTTAAGGCATGCAGCGCATTTTTCATCTGAGCCAGCAGTTACAAACACCTTATGACCAAAAGCTTTTGCCAGAAGAATCGCTGTAACACCGATACCACTAGAGCCACCTTGTACTAATAATGTTTCACCCTCTGCCAATTGGCCGCGTATGAAAACATTACTCCATACGGTATAGAAAGTTTCAGGTAAAGCTGCAGCCTCTTGGTCGCTAAAGCCTTTTGGATAAGGCAGACACTGAGCAACTGGGGCAGTACATAATTCTGCATAACCACCACCTTGCACTAATGCGCAAACTTTATCGCCTACTTTTAGACCAAAAAGATTATCGGCATGGGATAGATCACCACCAACAATTTCACCAGCAACTTCAAGGCCAGGGATATCAGATGCTCCAGCCGGGACTGGGTAATGCCCTTTGCGCTGTAAAACGTCTGGACGATTAATTCCAGCGGCCAAAACTTTAATTAAGATCTCCCCAGATCCAGCAGTAGGAACTGCCGGGTCTGGACGAGTATTAGTAACCAGCATTTCTGGTGCGCCAAACTCTTTGATCTCAATAACGCGCATAGACAGTCTACTTAATGACTTAAACAGTTTCGTCCGTTGGTGCCACTTCAACAACAGATTGTGCGCCCGCTAAAGGAGCAATCGTGCCACCTTCATCAGCCATTGCAGCTTTTAGTGATAAACGCAAACGACCACGCTCATCAGCAGCTAACAACTTCACACGCACAACTTGGCCTTCTTGCAGGTAATCTTTAACTTCTTTAACGCGCTCGTTAGAGATTTCAGAGATGTGCAAGAGACCATCTTTACCTGGAAGAATATTTACTAAAGCACCGAACTCCAGTAACTTCACTACTGGACCTTCGTAGATCTTACCTACTTCAGCTTCAGCAGTAATCCCTTCGATACGGGCTTTTGCTTCTGCCATGCCTTCTGCACTTGTTGAAGCAATGGTAACTGTACCGTCGTCTTTAATGTCAATGCTGCAACCCGTTTCTTTAGTCAAGGCTTGAATTGTTGCGCCGCCTTTACCGATAACTTCGCGAATCTTGTCTGGATGAATCTTGAAAGACACCATACGTGGAGCATGAGCTGACAATTCTGTACGAACTGAACCCATAGCTTCTTGCATTTTGCTCAAGATGTGTAAACGGCCTTCTTTAGCTTGCGCTAAAGCCACTTGCATAATTTCTTTAGTAATACCTTGAACCTTAATGTCCATCTGAAGTGCAGTAATACCGTTAGCAGTGCCTGCTACTTTAAAGTCCATATCACCTAAGTGATCTTCATCGCCTAAGATATCGGTCAATACCGCAAAACGATTGCCATCTAGAATCAAGCCCATAGCAACGCCAGCAACGTGTGCTTTAACTGGAACACCAGCATCCATCATTGCTAAACAGCCACCACATACTGAGGCCATTGAAGATGAACCGTTAGATTCAGTGATTTCTGAAACTACACGAATACTGTAAGCAAAGTCTTCAGCGCTTGGCAATACTGGAATCAATGCGCGCTTAGCCAAACGGCCGTGACCAATTTCACGACGCTTAGGGCTACCTACGCGGCCAGTTTCCCCAGTAGCAAATGGGGGCATGTTGTAGTGGAACATAAAGCGATCACGATACTCACCTTCGAGTGCATCAATAATTTGTTCATCGCGGGCAGTTCCCAAGGTAGCAACTACCAAGGCCTGTGTTTCACCACGGGTAAATAATGCAGAACCATGTGTACGTGGCAACACGCCATTACGAATTTCAATCGGACGCACAGTACGTGTATCCCGACCATCAATACGCGGCTCACCATTCAAAATCTGGCTACGAACAATCTTCGCTTCAATTTCAAACAAGATGTCATTCACAGCAACTGCGTCTACATCACCATCTTCTTGTAACTTAGCTACTACTGTTTTTGTAATCTCTTTGAGCTTGTCTGAACGAGCGCCTTTTTGACGAATCTGATAAGCCTCACGCAATGGCGCTTCAGCCAAAGCAGTAACCTTAGCAATAAATGGCTCATCTTTGGGAGCAGCAGTCCAATCCCACTCTGGCTTACCAGCTTCACTTACTAATTCGTTGATAGCGTTGATCGCAGTTTGCATTTGATCATGGCCATATACAACAGCGCCCAACATCACTTCTTCAGAAAGTTGGTTTGCTTCTGACTCCACCATTAATACAGCAGCTTGCGTACCAGCAACGATCAAATCAAGTTCACTATTAGCTTGCTCAGTACGTGTTGGGTTCAAGAGATATTGGCCATTAGCGTAGCCAACACGGGCCGCACCAACTGGACCTGCAAAAGGAATACCTGAAACTGCTAAAGCTGCTGATGCAGCGATCAATGCAGGAATATCAGCAGGGACGTCTGGATTGATAGACAAGACATGGACTACCACTTGCACTTCGTTCAAGAAGCCCTCTGGAAATAAAGGGCGCAATGGACGGTCGATCAAACGGGAGATTAATGTCTCGCCTTCTGATGGACGACCTTCACGGCGGAAGAATCCACCAGGAATTTTGCCTGCTGCGTAAGTCTTCTCTAAATAATCCACCGTCAATGGAAAAAAGGATTGGCCTGGCTTTGCAGACTTTGATGCAACCACTGTACCCATTACTACGGTGTCATCCACATTAACAATAACGGCACCGCCTGCTTGGCGAGCAATCTCGCCTGTTTCCATCGTTACTTGGTGGTTACCCCATTGAAAACTTTTTACTGCTTTTTTAAACATAGTCATTTTGATCTTCTCCAAATTGTTCACACAAAACTCACATGAGGCTTGCGCTTGTCGTGGGATAAAGCAGTGTCACGACAACACTGGAGTGCTTTAAGGTCACAAGGGATGCCATTCCAGGGAGACTCTGATTAATCTTCAGAAACTCATTGGAATGACACGATCCCCTACACAAATGAACCCGAAACACCCAAAAAACATGCCATCTGCTCAAGACTGATTCTGCGAAGAAACAACCCTAAGAAAGATGGCATTGCATACCGATAAGAATTACTTACGGAGACCTAATTTATCAATCAATGCGCGATAGCGATCCAAATCTTTGCCCTTGAGGTAGTCCAAGAGGCGACGGCGACGAGAAACCATCTTCAACAAGCCACGACGGCTGTGA
>Ga0194047_10000960_pt1 | contig 18361 bp, 13 predicted proteins | sample JunL225m_MetaG_2_FD_160070 | JGI IMG/M metagenome (GOLD analysis project Ga0194047, IMG submission 160070) | Anoxic zone freshwater microbial communities from boreal shield lake in IISD Experimental Lakes Area, Ontario, Canada - Jun2016-L221-5m | ecosystem: Environmental > Aquatic > Freshwater... | reverse complement strand
ATATAAAAAAGGAGTCTCGATTATTTGAGACTCCTTTTTTTATAAACAAAAATTTCAAAAATATTTTAGCTAGTTTTATAATGGGTTATTTCAATTTTAAGATCAATGAATCATTTTAATAAAAAAATATTTATAAGCTTCCCTCTCTTTATAATGTTGGTTGTTGCCTGCGCCAATTATGAAAATAAGATGAATATATCTTTGATTGATTCGACCAAAACAAAATTTATTGAATATACTTTTGACGAGCAGTATTATTTAGAAACTATTTATTATGATTTCGATGGGCTTTTGCTTAAAACGGTTAAGTACGACGACCTAGCACCATCTGTAATTTATAATGTACGCAATAAAAAGTCGATCACTTTAAAAGCCAATGAGGATTATTAGTAGTGCTAAATTTTAAAGCTTAGTCAATACTTCCTCTAAATTTTGAATAAGTTGTTTTGCGTTGTACATTGAAAAAATAATCGGAGGCTTTATTTTAAGCACATTATTATAAGGGCCATCTGTTCCAATTAAAAAACCACGGTCCTTCATTTGTTCAACGAGCAATTTAATTTCATAGGTAGCGGGCTCTTTTGTTATTCTATCTTTTACCAATTCTACTCCAATAAATAGTCCAGCCCCTCTCACATCACCAATGAGCTTGTGCTTCTTCATTAATTCTTTACAACCATTTAATAAATAATCTCCCACTGCCAAAGCATTTTCTTGTAATTGCTCTTTTTCTATAACCTCTAATACAGCTAACCCAGTAGCCATCGAAACTGGATTGCCTCCATAGGTATTAAAGTATTCAATCCCATTATTAAAACTATTGGCTATTTCCTCAGTAACAATAACTGCAGCTAGCGGGTGTCCATTGCCCATGGGCTTTCCCATCACTACGATATCGGGTAGTACTTCTTGTAATTCAAATCCCCAAAAATGACGGCCTACTCTCCCAAAACCAACCTGCACTTCGTCTGCAATACACAAACCACCCGCTGCTTTTACCAAAGCGTATACTTCTTTTAAATAATTAGGTGGCAAAGGCATTTGGCCTCCAACCCCTAATAAAGTTTCACAAATAAAAGCAGCAGGGGCTTTCCCATTATTTTTTAGTTCGGTAATAATTCTATTAACATCAGCTGCATATTTTTCTCCTGCGGCTTCATCTCCATATTGATAAATGCCTCGGTATATATCTGGATTCATTGCTTTATAAATCCAGGGCATTTGTCCTATACCTCCTTTTCTATCAAATTTATAAGGGCTCATCTCAATGGTTGCTGTGGAAGTGCCATGATAGGCATGGTCTAAAACAATCACTTCTTTTTGTTTTGTACAATGCCTGCTTATTCTAATCGCTAAATCATTGGCCTCACTACCACTATTGGTAAAATAACAAACCTTTAAATGTTTAGGTAACTTGGCTGTTAAAGCTGCTGCGTAATTATTTAAATTTTCATTTAAATAGCGTGTATTGGTATTTAATGTGGCTATTTGTTTTTGGGCGCTACGCACTACCGTTGGATGACAATGCCCCACATGACTTACATTGTTCACACAGTCTAAATAGGTATTCCCTTTATCATCGTATAAGTATTGTAAAGCACTTTTATCTATTTTTAAATGCTGCTCATAACTGATACTTAGGTTTCTGCCAACATGTGCATGTCGATCCAGCTCCATATTTTTATAATCCTTCTTATCATTAATAATGGAGGCATAACTACAAGCTTGTAAAAATGCATTTTCTGCTTTAATGGGGTTGAGTTCAATTAAATAAAACAATAAGCCCCAGGCTGGCTTTTCAGTAATAAAATGATGTTCATTGTTACTGTCAAGGGAACTATTATAGGCTGATTGTGTTACACTAATACAAAGTCGAGCTGCAATTAAATAATATAAAATACTTAATTCTTTTTCTGTTATCGGATAGGTTTGGTGGTATCCTTTTACTACCTGTACAGCAGCATCCAGCGGCTGTTGGTTATTAAGCATCGCATAAGTACAAGCCACCGCCACATTGTTGATGAGCGCAGTATACACCATATCGCCAAAATCAATTAATCCAACAATATCATTTTCGTTGACCAAGACATTGTAATCATTAGCATCATTGTGGGTATAACTATGTCTGAAGGAAGAAAGGGTTGGAAGAATTTCTGTTTCAAATTGTAAGATAAAATAATCAACCATTCTTCTTTTTTCATGGTCCTTAATACAATTAAGTTTATAACTAGCATCCCTGGCCGTACTAATGTCCCAGGTATAGTGACGATGCATTCCTGCGTGTTTAAAATTGGATAAATTTTTATCCATTTTTCCTAAAAATGTTCCTAGATTAAAATGTAACGCATCTGATTTGATGGGCGCTTCTACCCAAAAAATTCCTTCTAAATAACTTAAAATCCTTATATAATAAGTTTTGTCTTCTATGCTTATCTGCGTCAAGGGCTGCCCCTTTTTATTTAAAGTATACTGTTGTAATTGTAAAGCAAGCTCACTTTTGGATAAATGCTGAAGAATTTTTATTTGAGCATCTAAAAAGAAAAAATCCTGTTGGCTATTGGATAATTTTAAAATATTTTTTTTACCCAAATTGTCTGTTAGTAAAAAATTTAATTCGTCATACCCATTTAATGCAGAAGCTTTCACCTCCATTCCATAATAATTGGCAACAAAATTTTCTATACTACCTGCACTAAAAACCATTTTATTAATTGATTTATTCTTTGATAAATTCGACTATAGCTTTTGCTACCGCATTAGGAGCTTCTTCCATAGGGATATGCCCTACTTTTTGCAGAATAACTAAAGAATTATTCTTTATATCTTTTTGAAATAAATAGGCATCTTCCACAGCGATCAATTGATCTTGTTCTCCCCATAAAATAAGGGTGGGTGCTGTAATAGTTTTTATAGTACTCACATCTTGAACTGCTCTATTTTGAAATAAGGATAAAGCAGCACGTCGATTTCCTTCGCGTAATAACATTTCATGGTACCTCGTGATGGTTGCCTCTGTAATTAAAGCTTGGTCGTAAAAAACAGTTTCTAAACTTTTTTTAATCAAAGATTTTGGGGTGATGAACAATAATAAATTATTGATGATGGGCATATTGGCTATTTTAAATCCTAAGCTTCCTTTTTCATTTTTTCTAGGATAGCCTGCTGCATCAATTAAAATGAGTTGATTTACTTTAGTAGGATGTGCTACAGCATATTGCCAGGCAATGCCCCCACCTAAGGAATTACCTCCTAAAATGCATTTATTGATATGCAGGTCATTTAAAAAAGAGTCTAAAAAATGGATATAATAAGGGGAAGCGTATTTATTTTCTGGATTGGGCCCAGTGAGGCCAAAAGCAGGTAAATCGAGTCGAATGATTCTTTTATGGGTTTGGGCCAATAATAAATTTACTAAAGAATCCCAGGTATGTAAGGAGGAAGAAGTACCATGAATTAAAACTAGTGGTATACTGTCTTCAGGGTTGCCTTCGGATCTAAAATGTACTTGCATCCCCATCAAAGGCAAAAAAGATGAGGAGGTATTGGTATATTTTTCTTTTAGCTGATCAAGTGGTATGTCCCTTTGCCCAAATACTGTTAACCCTGCTAGTAGTAGCACAAAAAATCCAATAGCAATATAACCTAATGCTTTACTTAATTTTTTCATGCTATTTATTTTTTCACAGGTGCTTTTAAGATAACAGTATCCGATGGTAAAAATTGAGTATGATAATTTCCAAAAATTATTTTTGCTTTTGGGAAAGTTTTTTGAATCAGCAAAGAATCTTTATTGGTAATACTTGTTTGTCCAAGGTACAATTCATTTATTTTATACAAGCCTTTTAATTGTAATAATCCTTTCAACGTAATATTTGTTCCTACTAAATTTAAATAGTGAAGTCTGGTTAATTTTTGAAACTCCTTCAATTGATTGTCTGTAATGCTTGAATGTTCAATACTTAATTTAGTTAAAGAGTCACAAAAAGAAATACTAGCTGCAAGTGAACTCGTAAAATTCATGCCAGGCATTTTTAACCAAACAATATTGGCGCTCACTGTTTTAAGGAGGTTGTCAATAGTATCATTGGTTTTAACTACTGTAAAAAAGTTAGCCGTTAAGTAATTAGAGTTATTGGCAACTTTTAAAATAGTTACTCCTAATTTAGTTAAACCAGTTAAACTATTTTGATTCGCTAATTTAATATCATTCGTAGGAACATCTTCTATAATCGAAGATTTGGTGGAATTATTTTGCAAGCTAGCTAAAATGGGTATAAGCGTTGCAGGCTGTGCTAGTTCTTTCACTTTTTTATCAAAATAACCTCCAGTATTTATCCACCATTCAATTAAAACTCGCTCCTTTTCTGTTATTTGAGGCTTTCCCTTGGGAGGCATGTGTTTTTCATCTACTGGGTCTAAAATAATTTTTTTGTATAGCTCACTTTTTAAAGCATTCCCATTATGAATAATAATTCCATCTTCTCCCCCTTTCAAAATCCATTCTTTGCCGTCTAATCTTAATTTACCTTTTTGTTTTATTTGAGAATGACAACCATAACATTTTTCTTCTAAAATGGGTTGGATGATATCACTATAGAGCACTGCTTCTTGCGCATTCGTAATCGTAGGCTTTGTTTTAACTGTTTTGTTGGCAAGGCCAGCTTTAGTCAAATAACCCTCTCCATGGGTAAGAGTGCCACCAAAATGGCCTGTCAATGTGATTACTATTAAAAGTACAGCAGAAACCCATTGTAAATATTTTTCTTTTTTCTTTTTTGTAAAATAGACGCCAGTTATAGAAAGCACTGCTACCAGTATACCTAACCATTGATGATAGAATAAAACTTTCTCGTCATATTCTCCATTGGTGGATAAGGCCAGCCCACTTATACAAGTTAATATGGCCGATAGCGCACCAATTAAATAAGCAAATGGAACTATGTTTTCAAAAGAAACGTATTTTTCTTTTTTAGAAAGCCAATGTATTAAAATGGCAAAAAGTAAAATTCCAATTGGCAAATGAACCAATAGTGGATGAAAATGCCCAACTAAGTTGATAAGACTATCCAATGTATTTTTTTTACTAATTTAACTTTCTTGATACCTTTTTCTTAACAGCTGCATCATATATACATTAATCTCCCATTGATTAGATAGGGGTTGTTGTGTATAAGGCATGGTTGGCATGTAATTGGGTGGACCAAATTCTGTTAAGAAGGTCATTTGATGCGCCCCATTTTTAATTTTCATTTGTACTACGGCATCCCACCAGTCAAGATGACGTTGTACCGTTGTTTCCCATTCGGGTGCACGCGGATCATTCACCTGAGGCCCTTCTGCATGTCCAACACGTGCATGGATATGACCGGTCCTTGATAAAGCCAATTGTACTGTTTTTTCTTGGTCATGCAATAAGGATTCATGCACATTGCACCAATGTGAAATATCTAAAGTGATAGTAAGCGCTTCGTTTTTTTCCATAAATAATTTCGCATTGGGTGCCGAATACAACATTCTAGAACGATGCGTTTCGTGGTATATAGGAATGCCAGACTTTCTGGATTGTTCTATAGTAAACGCAATTATTTCATTGTTCACTTCAAATGAAAAATAATCCTTGCCTGAATGACAATTCACATACAAAGGAGTTTGCTGTGTATGTTGAAGCAAACTAGTTAACATGTTTTTAAAAGCAGCCACATGTTTTGTTGGTTCTTCTTCACCCACTCCACACAAAAATCCAATGGCTAGCTCATGTTTTTTTAAAGCATCAAATAAAACCTGCTGGTCTTTTTGCTCCATAGGCCACCACATTTCAATACCATCGTATCCGGCTTTTTTAGCTTTCGCACAAAAAGCATCTACGGTTCCTTCAAATCCCCAATTGGTCGCTAAGATGATTGGTTTAAAATTATTGGCCTGCATGTTGGTATTATTTTTTGCTTTTAAATATTCTAATGGAGCTAAACTTAACGCTGCTATACCAGTTGTATTGGCTAAAAATTTTCTTCGATCTATTTTCACTTGGTATAATTTATTTAAGCAATTATTTCATTAATTACTCTTCCATGTACATCTGTTAATCTAAATTGCCTTCCTTGAGAACTATAGGTTAATTTTTCGTGATCAAAACCTAATTGATTTAATATGGTGGCTTGCATATCATAAGCGGTTACTTTTCCACTAATGGCACTGTAGCCAATTTCATCTGTTTCTCCAAAGCTACTGCCTTGTTTAATGCCTCCTCCTGCCATCCAGGTGGTAAAAGCTTCTGTGTGATGATCTCTTCCTTTAAATGGTAGGGTTTTCCCATCTCTATTTTCTTGCATAGGTGTACGTCCAAATTCGCCACCCCAAACGACCAAAGTTTCATCCAATAAGCCCCTTTGTTTTAAATCTAATAACAATGCAGTTATTGGTTTATCTACACTTCTACATTTATTAATTAATCCAATATCTACGGCAGTACTTCCGTCTGTACCATGACTATCCCATCCCCAATCAAATAATTGTACAAAGCGTACGCCCTTTTCTACCAATTTACGCGCTAATAAAACATTGTTGGCAAAACTTGCTTTACCAGGTTGTGTGCCATACATTTCATGAATGTAGGCAGGTTCGTCATTTATATTCATTACATCAGGAACTGAGATTTGCATTTTGAATGCCATTTCGTATTGCGCCATTCTTGCAACAATTTCAGGATCCTTAAATTCATTATACGTTAATTGGTTCGCTTCATTAATAGCGTCAATTGATGCTTTACGCATATCTCGATCGATTCCTGCAGGATCTTTTAAAAATAAAACAGGATCTCCTTCATTGCGACATTGTACTCCTTGATATACGGAGGGTAAAAATCCATTGCCCCAAACACTTTTGCCTGCATCTGGATTATTTCCTCCCGAAGTAAGTACCACAAACCCAGGGAGGTTGCTATTTTCACTTCCTAAGCCATAAGTGACCCAAGAACCAATACTAGGTCGACCTAAACGGGGCGATCCTGTATGCATTAATAGTTGTGCAGGACCATGATTGAATTGATCAGTCTGCACTGCTTTTAAAAAACTTATTTCATCTGCTACGGTGGCTAAATGAGGAAGGTTATCCGATATCCAAGCACCACTTTGCCCTCTTTGTTTGAAAACCGCTTGTGGACCTAACATTTTTGGTACTCCGCGTATAAATGCGAATTTTTTTCCTTCTAGTAAACTTTGAGGACAATCTTGACCATCTAATTTTAGCAAGTCTGGTTTGAAATCAAATAATTCTAATTGAGAAGGCGCACCCGCCATGTGCAAGTAAATAACTGATTTTGCCTTACCTATAAAATGAGGTGCACGAGCCATTAAAGGATTGGTATTGGTAAAATTATTGAAGCTATCCTTATTGCCCAACCAATCACAACCTTGTAACATAGAACCCAATGCCATTGCACCCATTCCAGAAAAACATTCTTTAAAAAAATACTTTCTCGTTATTTGTTCAGTGGTTGCAATGGTGGCTTCCTTAATTATTTTTTTATTTTCTTTACTCATTCTATTACTATTAATTTTTTGTCAAAAATTCATCGGTATTTAATAACGCAGTAGCTACCAATACCAATGCTGCACCAGAAGGGCCTGCATTTTTATCGCCTGTAATTTGTCGAACTTTTAAACTGTCTTGGCTATATTTTGCAAAAGCATTGTTGTATAATTTTTCAAAAACTTTTTGTTTTTCTGGAGATATAGATTTGTTAAAGGCTAATTCGTAACCCTTGCTTATTTGTTTGCTTACGTTTTGCGGTACTATTAATTTAATTCTTTGCGCAAAATGTTGTGCTGCTTCAATGTATACAGAGTCGTTTAATAAATTCAATGCTTGTAAAGGAGTATTGGTTCTTATTCTTCGAACCGTACATACCTCTCTACTAGTGCCATCAAAACTAAGCATAGAAGGGTAAGGTGCAGATCTTTTTAAATAGGTATACAATGCTCTTCTGTATTGATTCCCATCCTTACTTAAGTTCCAGGTAGCTCCATTGTAAGGCGACTTCCATACGCCTTCCGGTTGATAAGGCATGACACTTGGGCCGTACATTTTTGCACTTAATAATCCACTTACAAATAGCGCTTGATCTCTAATTTGTTCTGAAGACAATCTTATGCGCGGGCCTCTTGCATAATATTTATTAAATGGATCTTTCGCTACAGCGTCTTGATTAAATTTTGAATCCTGTTGATACGTGGCCGTCATCACCATTTCTTTAATGGTTTTTTTCAAACTCCATTGATGCTTATTCATCAATTGATAAGATAAATAATTTAATAAAGATTCATGCGTTGGTGCAATACCTTGTGTACCTAAATCTTCTAAAGTTTCAGCAATGCCTTGTCCAAACAATTGCTCCCAAATTTTATTGACAATAGTTCTGGATGTAAGTGGATTTTTTTTATCGGTTAACCAAATGGCTAATCCTAATCGATTCCTTGGAGCACCGGCAGGCAGTCCTCCTAAGGAAGCAGGAACATCCGCTACTACTTCTTTTCCTTTTACTAACCAATTACCCCTTTCAAAAACATTTGTTGTTCTGTGTAAATAGGAGGGGTTCTCCAACATAATCGGTGTTGCAGTTATTTTAGTAGAATACAATAAGGAATCGAAATTTTGGAAAGCTATTTCATAGCCGGGCATTCCTTTTCCTGGGAATGGATTGGTAAAATGAAACCAGTCAAATTGAACGCCACTTTCATCTGGTGATTTTAATTGGGCGTTGCGGTAGGTTAAATAAAAAGAGTGTCTTCCAAGGGTTTGAGGAATAACAATATTGGCTATTTTCCACGCACCTTTAGAATTTTCAATAGGTATATTTTTTACTAGCTCCCCATTGGCAGAATCTAAATGTATTTGAAATTGACCACCCGATTTCCAACTGATAAATCTATAGTACAATTGAGTTAAGCCTGTTAAGTCGATACTTTTAATTCTTGCCGATCCGTTGTTTCTAAATTGCAACCACTTAGTATCAGCTAAAGCACCATTTTTTATTTCATCTGTAACTAAGGAGTTAATGGCCGGTTGCCCAGTTTTAATAAATTGAACAATTTCCTTTTCTCTATTGGGGGCATTCGTATGCAACCAGTTTTGCAAAGCAATCAATTTAACACTGTCCGTACTATGAAATTCTTTTAAAACTGGATATTCAGCCCAGGTATCTTCATCGCGAGTATTATTAAATAAGGCTAAAAATTTATAATATTCATCCTGTCTAAATGGATCATAAGGATGACTATGACATTGAACACAAGCAAAACTAGTGCCCATTAAACTTACCCAGGTCGTGTTTACTCTGTCAATTACAGCCGCTGTTCTAAACTCTTCATTATCACTCCCCCCTTCATCATTGGTTAAGGTGTTTCTATGAAAAGCAGTAGCAATGTATTGTGCATCGGTAGGATTGGGTAATAAGTCTCCAGCCAATTGCTCGGTTAAAAAAATATTATAGGGTTTATCGGAATTAAATGCATCTATTAACCAATCACGGTATCTCCATATATTTCTACCGTCATCTTTTTCAAATCCTTTGGTATCTGAGTATCTGGCCATATCCATCCACATACTGGTCCATTTTTCGCCATACTGTGGTAAGGCCAATAATGCATCTACTAATTGTTCAAATGCATTTTCATTCGTATCTGCTAAATATTTTTTTGCAATCGCATCTGGTGCAGGCATTCCAATTAAATCCAAACTTACTCTTCTCAATAGCGTTGATTTATCAGCCATTACAGAAGGGATTAATTTTTCTTCTTTTAATTTTTCATAGATAAAAGCATCCACATTAGTTTTTATCCATTCAGGTTTGCCCAATAGTCCAAAAGGGCCTTTTCTTACATTGGGAATAGGCGTTTCCTTGACAGGCACATAAGCCCAATGATCTCCCCATTCAGCGCCTTGATTGATCCATTTAGTTAATAAAGCAATCTCTTCATTGTTTAAGGGAGGATGTTTATAGGGCATGCGTTCTTCAGGATCCTTTAGATAAAGACGCTTAATCATTTCACTATTGTTGGCATCACCAGGAATGATGGCCACTTTCCCAGATTTATTTTTTGAAAGGGCATCCGTTCTAAATAATAAGCTAAAGCCACCCTGTCTTTTTACTCCACCATGGCAGGTAATGCATTTCTTATTTAAAAGCGGTTTGATTTGTGCATTAAAATCGACTTTATTATTGCTAACAAAATAACTAGAAATAACTGTCACTAAAATAATCGAAGAAACCACAATCCAATAAGTCATTGGAATTTTAATAAATCGCATTGTTACACTATATTAATCAATGATTAAGTTATATCATTTTTTAGTAATAATCAAGTCTTGTTCAAATATTTAAAAGCCATCGTCTTATATATTTTACAAAAATTAAATGTTAAGAAAAACACAAAGTTTGATTTAGTGGAAAAAAATATTTTAATGCTTATTATCTGACTGTCAATACTTTAAAAATCAATGCTGACCTGCCTTTTTCCGAGTCGATTTGAAGAAAATATAATATATGATATTATTTTGTAATTTTTATGTACCGATTTGCTTATTAAAAACCAAACCAAACCAATATGAAAAAAATCTATCACCAAATCCTTGATTTCCCACAAATGGTCAATCAAAAGGTTTTGAATGCGCAGTTAAATGCAGCAGTTGATAATTTCGATTCTCAAAATGGGGTAAGATCCTATACCAAAAGTATCTATCAGATCTTATCAATTGTGGTGTTTATTATTATGGAAGTAGCCATTATTCATGGCGCCATGGCTTATTTTACAGGTGCTACGAGTACAGGGCTTGCTAAATTAGGTAGTGTACTTACTACCATTTTACTTATCTATTCTGCATTCCCCATTGCACACATTATCAGAGCCAGAGGGGAAAGCCTAGGTGCTTCTCACAATGGAATGGTAAGTTTTATTTTTAAAGACTTAGTAACCACCAATATTAGAATATTGGGCGAAGTGGCAGCAGTAGGTGCTTTTATCGGGGCTTGTTGCTTTACTATATCTTTCTTATTAGATAACAATTTATACAATGCTACGACCGAAGTTCCTTTAACTGCTATAAGTGGTGTTGCTGGATTGCCTATGCAAGGATTAGGTAATTTATTCAGTGCTTTAAAATTAGATTACTTAACCAGTGTATTAAATAGTTTTTCTGCATGGAAAATGGGAGGTACTCAAAGCTTTACTGGTGATATGTTATGGAACATCAATGACTTATTATTAGTAGGGGGTGCTTTTGTAAATGTAGCTTGGGGTTTAGCGATATTGTATATCAACCTGGCTATTTATCATTTCTTGTATAATATTGTTTCCAACTTTATTAAATGGATCCAAAGTCCTTCTATTCCAATTTCAATGAAAAGTAAATAGTAGGTATACTAATTTATATAGAAGCCCTGTTTCGATTGATCGAAGCAGGGCTTTTTATTTAAAGTTGAGAATTAATAAGTATTTTTAAGTGCTTTTAAAAATAGCTACATGAAAAAAATACTTGCCTTATTAATGTTGGTGATTTCAAGTGCTTTATTGGCGCAACAAACACAAAAGCCTCCTTTGCATGGAAAAAATTGGATGGCGATTACAGGAAAACCATTGGCAGCCACTGCTGGTGCAAAAATTTTTGATAGAGGTGGAAATGCGGTAGATGCTGCTTGTGCGATGCTAGCTGCCACCTGTACCATGTGGGATGTATTAAGTTGGGGTGGAGAAACCCAAGCATTAATTTACAACCCCAATACCAAACAAGTAATTGCTATTAATGCAATGGGCTATGCACCAACGGGGGCAACCTCCGCTTATTTTAAATCGAAGGGCTATAATTTTCCACCCGAATACGGTCCTTTAGCAGCCACTACACCAGGCACTCCAGGAGGATTATGTTTTATGTTGTCTAATTATGGAACCATGAGTTTGAAAGAAGTGCTTGCGCCTGCCATGGAATTAGCAGCTGGCTATCCTATTGATGCACAAACAGCGAATAGTATTGAAAGAGGGAAAGCAAAAATTAAAGAATGGCCTTATAGTAAAAAAGTATTGTTGACCCATTTGGGACAAAAAAGAGAAGCGCCTGAAGCCGGTGAAATTTTTGTACAACAAGATTTATTAAACACTTTGCAAAAAATGGTGGATGCAGAACAAGCTGCCTTGAAAAAAGGGAAAACAAGAAAAGAAGCTATTGCTGCAGCCTATGATCGTTTTTATAAAGGAGATATCGCTGATGAGTTTGTTAGAGGGGTACAAGAACAAGGTGGATTAATTACCAAAGAGGACCTTGCCAATTGGCAACCAGTAGAGGAAGCACCTACGCATGTAAATTATAAAGGTATTGAAGTATATAAATTACAACAATGGACACAAGGACCAGCTTTATTGCAAGCATTAAATATTTTGGAAAATTTTGATTTGAAAAGTATGGGGTATAATTCTTCAAGATATATTCATACCATTTACCAAGCAATGAATTTAAGTTTTGCCGATCGTGATTTTTATTATGGAGATCCTCGTTTTGCCATCAACCAACCGATGAAAGGTTTGTTAAGTAAAGAGTATGCAAAACAAAGAGCTGGAGAAATTAATTTTGTGGCCAACAATCCTACTGCAGGACCAGGTGATCCTTATCCTTTTGAGGGGAAACAAAATCCATTTTTAGATTTATTAAAATCAAGAGGGTTTAAAACCAGTTCAGATACGAGCAAAACAAAAAATAGTTTTTTACCTGCGCATGATGCCATTGTTGCCAATGAAAATAATAATGTTCCTGATGCAGCTTATATGGATCGTTTATGGAGAGGCACCACAACAGTAGAATCGGCAGACAAAGAAGGTTGGGTAGTTTCTGTAACACCTAGTGGTGGTTGGCTACCTGCAGTCATTGCAGGTAATACAGGCGTGGGCATGAGTCAAAGAATGCAAAGTTTTGTATTAGATTCCACTGTTAATCCATTCAATGTAATAGCTCCTGGCAAAAGACCTAGAGTCACTTTAACACCGAGCTTAGCCATGAAAGATGGTAAGCCTTATATGGCTTTTGGTGTGCAAGGGGGAGATACCCAAGATCAAAATTTATTGCAGTTTTTTTTGAATGTAGTTGAATTTGGAATGACTGTACAAGAAGCAACAGAAGCTGCCAATATTAATAGCAATCAGTTATGGTTGTCATTAGGCGGTTCTAAATTAGAAGATAGAAAACCGAAACCTGGTAATTTATTATTAAACGATAATGTTCCTAATTGGATTCGTAAAGATTTGCGTGGTATGGGTTATACCTTAAGTTTTGAAGAAAGAACCAATGGCCCTATTAATGCCATTTTATTAGATTGGAAACACGGAAGTATTTGGGGCGGTAGTTCACATCATGGTGAGGACTATGGGATAGGTTGGTAAAATTTATTTTTTAAGAATGCATCAATAAAAAAAGGGTCCCGAGCAATCGGGACCCTTTTTTATTGATAGAATTTAAAACTTATTTAGGCGTTACAAAATAATCTACCACAAAAGCTTTTTCCATATCAGAAGTTAACAAAGCCTTAAATGCAGCATGTGCTGGATGTATTTGATAAGCAGCTAAATCCTTAGCAGAACTAAAGGTTAAAGAAAAGCAATGAGTAAATCCTTGATCTAGTTTTTCTGTACTAATATTCAATCCCCATTCCAAACTTTTCACCTCAGGAATAGTGCCATATAAATGATTAAAGGCTTTCACTATAGCATCAATAGAGGCTGGACTTGATGTAGATTTGAACTTAAAAAAAACCACATGTTTGAGTTCTTGTTTCATCGTTTTTGAAGTTTGTGCTTGCAATTGGTTTAGAGTAAACAATGACAATGCGATAATAAATAATACTTTTTTCATAGTTATAGATTGATTGAAATTAAATTTAAATAATTTAATTTGTATTAATTGAAAAATTAATGAGTAATTTTTCCATCTTCCATATGAATGATACGATGGGTTCTCTCTGCAAAACTGGGGTCGTGGGTAACAATTAATAAGGTTTGATTGAATTCGTCAGATAACTTATTAAAAATATCAAAAACTAAGTCACTATTTTTTTTATCTAAATTTCCTGTGGGCTCATCTCCCATAATAATATGTGGCTCGTTGATAAGCGCCCGGGCTATGGCCACCCTTTGTTTTTCCCCACCCGAAATATGGTTGGATTTTTTCAAGGCCAATTGATCAATACCCAATATTTTTAATTTTTCCATAGCACGATGCTCCACTTCTTCACGACTGTATTTATTGAGTTTTAAACCAGGAAGCATTACGTTTTCCAAAACATTGAATTCATTTAATAAATAATGAAACTGAAAAACAAAACCAATTTTTTCATTTCTAATCTTAGCTAAAAAAGATTCATTCTTTTTTGGCATCTCCTCGCCATCAATGAGTAAAGTACCTTCATAATCTGTATCCATGGTAGACAATACATATAAGAGGGTAGATTTACCGCAACCTGATTTTCCTGTTAATGAAACAAATTCTCCTTTATTAATGCTAAAGCTTAAGTCCTCCAATACCCTAATACTGATTGGGTCATGAAAGAATTTATTGATATTTTTTGCTTCTAGTATTTTGTTCATATTATTTTCCTCTAATAATTACTACAGGATCAATTTTACTTGCTTTACGAGCCGGAAACCAACCTGCTAGATAGGTGGTAATTAATGAAAATACAATACCTATCATATAAAATTTGGGGTTGTAATTGATAGGATAGGTTTTTATAGTTGGTAAAGATGCAGTATTGAATGGTATTTGATCGATGGTAGCTGATAAGCTAAACCCAAAGAAGAGCCCAAGGATACCGCCAAAGAAACCGATAGAAATAGCTATATAAATAAAAATCTTTTTTACATCCTTGCCCGAAAAACCGGTGGCTTTTAAAATAGCAATAGAATCCATCTTTTCAAAAATCATCATATTGAGAATATTGTAAATTCCAAAACCAGCCACAATTAATAAAGTGATACCCACCGAATATGATATTAAAGTACGGATCGAACTACCCGTTTCAAACTGAGAGTTAGCAGTTTGTATATCTTCTGCATCGGTTTGAAACAATTGCTCATATTCTTTGGCCACTTTTGGTGCCTGAGTTATGTCTTTTAATTTTACTTGAATGCTATTGACATAATCTTTAGGAACAGACAATATTTTTTGAACCGTATTAAGTGAAGCATAACTCTGAACATTGTCAAAATCTTTTATACCGGATTGAAAAGTGCCTACTACTTTTAATTGAAAACGATCTCCTTTGGAGGTCGTAATTTGAACAGCATCCCCAATGCCCACCATCAATTTATCAGATAAGCCTTTCCCTAATATAATGCTGTTGTTAATTTTATTTAAGTCGGCAGAATTGCCGCTAGTAACGTATTCGTCAAAGTGGTATAGTTTGCTTTCTTCTGTTGAATTGATGCCGAATATACTTCCTGTAATATCGATACTGCCATCGTTAAAAAATACCTGGGCGGTTAATTTTGGAGAAAGGCCTAAAACACGTGGATCTTTTTTGATTGCCTCCATAATAGCACCACTATTATAAATGGCTTGACGACTTGCGTCAGATTTTATAGAGCCAATAAAATTGTGTGCTTCTTTAAATTCTTTATTATTATTGATGGGTTGGCTAGTGTTGGGTTTAATATCATTGTATATTCTTATGTGCGCCGTACGATTTAAAATTAAGCCGTCTAATAAATCATTTAAGCCCGACATAAAACTTAATAAAGTAATAAACATAGTAATGCTAAAAGTAACGCCCACAGCAGCTACTAAGGTTTGTTTCCATCTTGCTAATAACAATGATTTAGCAATACTTATCAGTAGCTTGTTTTTCATTGAATAGAATTTACAAGCGCATCTTTTATGGTAAGGCCAGATAGAATTTCTACTTTTTCATAATCCATTAAACCAATTTTTACTTTCCTCTTTTCTTTATTGGCTAGATAAACGTATTCATTATCAATTAAAAAAGAACGAGGGATAGTCAATACCTTTTCTTTAACTTCTATAATGATATTTGCTTGTGCACTTAAATTGGGAAATAAATTTTGAGGCTGATTGGTAAACACTGCATCCACTTTAAAGGATTTTGATTTCTCATTCATTAAAGGGTAAATTTTTTCCAAAACAGCTTCAAAGGTTTGCCCTTTATAACTATCCATGGAGATAATAATTTTCTGCCCTTTAGTTAATTTTGAGATATCATATTCATCTACTTGTAATTCAATATAAAACTTATTAGCGTCGCCAATAATGGCAATTGGAGTTTGGGTATTAATCATTTCCCCTTTTTCTTTTGTCAAGCTATAAATTCTACCTGCTATTTCGCTTTTAACAATATAATCATTCATAGAGGTCGAGGAAATAGCCGCACTCTTTTCTGTTTGTTTTGATTGAAAGTCTATTTGCTTTTTTAAGTCATTCCATTTTAATTTACTTGCATTATATAATGCCATTGAATTTTTATAAGCTAATTCTCTTTGTTCTAATTCATTTTTACTTCCAATTTCGCCACTCCATAATTTTTTCTGACGATCTAATAAGGAAAGATCATTCTCTAATTTTAATTTAGCCACTTCCATTTCTGTTTGTGCTTGGTTTAATTTTTCTTGATTGGCATTTTCAGACGAAAAATTTGCTAAAAGCTTTGCATTTTCAAAATTTAGTTCTTGCGCTTTATTAGATAACTTATAGATAGGCTGACCCATTTTGACGGCTTCTCCTTCTTTGACCAAAATTTGCTCTATTATCCCACTTACTTTAGAGTACACTTCATATTGGGATAGGCTTTTAATAGTACCAGAAGCATATACCGATGAAGTTATTTTTTCTTCAGAGGGGAATAGGGTGGTTTGTTTTTTAGCACAGGAGTTTAAGCTAAGAAATGTAAGGCAAGCTAGGCAGCTTTTTATAAAATAATATTTAATGTATTTCATAACCAAAGCTATGAATTATTTCGTAAATTTCTTTTCAAAATCCCTGATTCCTATCATTGGGTTACTATAAAAATTAACTATGAAAAAACCGCACTTTTTTTTATTGAAAATTACTTTCACTGTCATTTTAATTTTGCCATATATGCTATTTGCGCAAAAGCTAGATTGGCTCCTACAGTCTATCCAACAAAAAGCAGTTATAAAAGTGCAAGGTCAAAATATAATACTTGATAATGGGTTACTAGAACGTGTTTTTGTAATGGCACCCAATTTAGCATGCGTTAAATTTACCAATTTAACCAACGGGCAAGAATTACTAAGAAGTATCGAACCTGAGGCAAAAGTAGTATTGAATAATACACTTTATAAAGTGGGCGGACTAAGTGGTCAAAAGGAAAAAGCCTATTTAAAATTATCAACAGAAACAAGCCTTTACAAAAACGATGCTGATTTTATTTTTACCAATTATACCATAAGTGATATTACTCCGTTTATTAATTGGAAAGCCACTACCTGGTTAACCAACCCAAATCAACCAACTGGTAAAGCAATTACCCTTGATTTCATTTCAAATTTACCGTCATTAAAGAATATTATTATCAAAGTTCATTATGAATTGTATGATGGCATTCCGCTCTTGACCAAATGGGTTTCCATTGAAAATAATTCAAATGTAAGCATTAAAATTAATCGAGTAGTTAATGAGGTATTGGGTTTGGTGGAAGAAGAAAGTGCGGTAGTAGGCAAACCTGAAGAAATGAAAAAACAACATGGAATTTATTTTGAAACCAATTATGCGTTTAACAATGCTATGCGATACGATATCAGCGATCAAACCACGCATTGGAAAATTGATTCAAGTTATACTTCTCAAGTAAATTATAATTTCGAAACACCTTGTTTATTAGAGATATATCCTGAAAAGGCACCTGGCATTGATTTAGCGCCTAGTGAAACTTTAAAATCTGTTCGAACCAATGAATTATTGATGGATAGTTATGATCGACAAAGAAGAGGCTTGATGTTAAAACAAATGTATCGTACGATAGCTCCTTGGACAACACAAAATCCCATCTTTATGCATTTGGTCAGTAAAAATGACCAAGAAGTTAAAAACGCAATTGATCAATGTGTGGCTACTGGCTATGAGGCAGTCATATTAAGTTTTGGTAGTCATCTGAATATGGAAGATAGTGCTACTTTAAATATTAAAAAATGGAAAGCTTTAGCCGACTATGCACATCAACATAAAATATTATTAGGAGGGTATTCTCTATTTAGTAGTAGACGCATCAGTGATGAGGATGATGTTGTAGACATTAAAACGGGGAAACCGGGCGGCGCCTTTTTTGGTAATGCACCTTGCTTTGGAAGTAGAT
>Ga0194047_10000957_pt1 | contig 18386 bp, 16 predicted proteins | sample JunL225m_MetaG_2_FD_160070 | JGI IMG/M metagenome (GOLD analysis project Ga0194047, IMG submission 160070) | Anoxic zone freshwater microbial communities from boreal shield lake in IISD Experimental Lakes Area, Ontario, Canada - Jun2016-L221-5m | ecosystem: Environmental > Aquatic > Freshwater... | reverse complement strand
AGCAAGATGAAGCTATTTTAAAATTAGATTTACACCGTAGCATTCCTGAATTACTTTTAGACAATACCGATCGTAACCGTACTTCTCCATTTGCCTTCACGGGAAATAAATTTGAATTCCGCGCGGTCGGCTCTACGGCCAACTGTGGTCATCCCATGACTATTTTAAATACGATTGTGGCAGATACCTTAAACAAATTTGCAGCAGAAGTGGAAGCCTTGACAGAGAAAGGAGATAAGAAAGACATTGCGATTATGCAAGTGATTCAAAAATACATTGTCTCTAGTAAAAAGATTTTATTTGAAGGCGATGGTTATAGCGAAGAGTGGCATAAAGAAGCAGAGAAAAGAGGTTTGCCTAATTTAAAGACTACACCAATTGCATTAGATGCGATGGTAACTGAGAAAGCAAAGAAATTATTTAAAGAAAATAATATTTACTCGCACAGTGAATTGGAAGCCCGTTATGAAATCGAGTTAGAGAAGTACATTAAAAAAGTACAAATTGAAGCGCGTATTATGGGCGACTTAGCCACTAACCATATTATTCCTTCGGCACTTAAATATCAAAACGAGTTATTGAAAAATGTAAGCTTACTTCGTGAAGCAGCCTTGCCAGAAAAATTATACAAAGGTCAATTGGCTTTATTAAAAGATGTAAGCACACATATTCAACAAGTATACGATAATGTAGATGCGATGGTGGAAGCACGTAAAGTAGCCAATAATATAGCCAACTCAAGAGACAAAGCCATTGCTTATGAAGCCAAGGTAAAAGCACAATACTTTGATAAGATCCGCTACCACGTGGATAAATTAGAGCAATTGGTAGATGATGAATTATGGACCTTGCCTAAGTACAGAGAATTATTGTTCTTACGTTAATTAAAAGTAATACCCCAAAGTGATAGAATACAAAAAGGCCCCGAATAGTTCGGGGCCTTTTTAATATCATTATTGTTAGTTTTATAGGTGCTTATTTTAAAATTTAAGCACCTATAAAACTATTAGGCCCCGAATAGTTCGGGGCCTTTTTAATATCATTATTGTTAGTTTTATATTCATTACCGTAATACTAAATACTAATTTTTCGCTCTCAATCGCTGTGCTCAAATGTTCGCTCAGGATAGTATTTATTTTCTTTTATACACTTTGTTTCTAAATAAAAAGCAATAAAAAAGGCCCCTTATTCGGGGTCTTTTTAGTTTAGTTGTATATTCATTACCGTAATACTAAATACTAATTTTTCGCTCTCAATCGCTTTGCTCAAATGTTCGCTCAAAATTGTATTTAGTCTTCCTATAAATAATTCCTCTAAATAAATAAGGGGCTCCTTAATGGGGCCCCTTATTTAATTTCATCAGAGAAAATATTTTAGGCCCTTAATTTTCAAAGAAAAGGGACTAAAATATGACTATTTCATAGTAAATGTCTCTAAGAACTTAGTGGTGAAGTTTCCTTTTCTAAAATCTTCATTTTGCATTAATTGCAAGTGAAAAGGAATGGTTGTTTTCACTCCTTCTATCACATATTCACTTAAGGCACGGTACATGGTATTAATTGCCTCTTCACGGGTTTGAGCCACTGTGATTAATTTACCAATCATTGAATCATAATAAGGAGGAATGACATAGCCTGCATATACATGACTATCCACACGCACACCATGACCGCCTGGGGTATGGAGTACTGTTATTTTTCCTGGTGAAGGCCTAAAGTCGTTGTAAGGATCTTCGGCATTGATACGACATTCAATAGCGTGTAATTGTGGCTCGTAATTGCGGCCTGAAATTTTTTCACCTGCTGCAATTTTAATTTGCTCCTTAATTAAATCATAGCTCACTACTTCTTCTGTTACGCAGTGCTCCACTTGAATACGCGTATTCATTTCCATGAAATAAAAATTACGATTCTTATCTACTAAAAATTCTACTGTACCCACGCTCTCGTAATTAATTGCAGATGCTGCTTTAATAGCAGCCTCTCCCATTCTTTGACGCAATTCTGCTGTCATAAATGGTGAAGGAGATTCTTCCACTAATTTTTGATGTCTTCTTTGAATAGAACAATCACGCTCACTCAAATGACAAACATTACCGTATTGGTCTCCTGCAACTTGTATTTCAATATGTCTTGGTTCTTCTACAAATTTCTCCATGTACAAACCATCATTCTTAAAACTTGCCGCCGCTTCCATTTTAGCCGTTTCAAATGCTTTTTCAATCTCGCCTTCATTCCATACCACACGCATTCCTTTACCACCCCCACCTGCAGTGGCTTTGATAATAACTGGATATCCAATTTCTTTCGCTAATTTTTTTGCAGCAGCAACATCTTCCAACAAACCTTCTCCACCTGGCACCACTGGCACACCTGCCTTAATCATGGTTTCTTTTGCAGTAATTTTATCACCCATACTGTTAATCATGTCCGGAGTAGGGCCTATAAATTTAATACCATGGTCGGCACAAATTTGCGCGAACTTTGCGTTCTCTGCTAAAAAACCATAACCAGGATGCACCGCATCAGCATTGGTAATTTCACATGCCGCCATAATATGAGGAATATTTAGATAGGATTCTTGTCCTTTGGGACCACCTATACAAACAGCTTCATCTGCAAACTTTACATGCAAACTATCTTTATCTGCAGTTGAATAAACGGCCACTGTTTTAATGCCCATTTCTCTACAGGTTCTAATAATTCGTAAAGCAATTTCGCCACGATTGGCTATCAAAATCTTTTTAAACATTTTTCTTAATTAAAATTTGAAAATGGTTGAAATTATTCTGGTTGTACCAAGAATAAAGGTTGGTCATACTCCACTGGGCTGGCATCTTCTACCAAAATTTTCACAATGGTACCTTTGACTTCACTTTCAATTTCATTGAAAAGTTTCATGGCTTCGATAATACATACCACTTTGCCTGGAGCTACTTCCGTTCCTTCCTCAGCCATTAATGGTTTATCAGGTGCAGCTCTTCTATAAAAAGTACCAATCATAGGACTTTTAATGGTCAATAAATTGCTGGCAACCGGGGTTGCAGGGGTAGCGGCTATTGGCGCTGCTGCTACAGGGGCAGCGGCATAAGTAACAGCCGGTGCCGAACTTACAGTAATTCGATCTTCCTTTTGTTTAATGGTTACTTTTCCGTCCTTATCTTCGATACTGATCTCTCCGATATTACTCTTGTTAACTACTTTAATTAAGTCGTGAATTTGTTTCAAGTCCATATTTAGCAATTTTGGGTAAAAATGGGCTTTTTTTATGAATTTTCGCTAAAAAAAGGGCTTTTTTTATTAAAAATGGGCAATTTTGGGCAAAAAAAGGCCCCGATCAATCGGGGGCTTTTCTAGGTATTTTAGGCCTGTTTTAAGGCTGAATTAGGCTTAAAATAAGGCGGGGGAAAATTCTACTTAACTCTTTCAACGTATTCTCCGTTTTTGGTATTAATCTTGATCTTCTCTCCTTCATTCACAAATAAAGGTACCATTACTGTCGCACCAGACTCCACCGTAGCAGCTTTTAAAGCACGCGTAGCTGTATCTCCTTTCACTCCATTTTCACAATAAGTAATTAAAACGTCAATCTTTTCAGGAAGTTCCGCTCCAATTGGAAGTTCGGTCTCGGTATTCATAAATACAAAAACCTCGGCGCCTTCAATTAAAAACTGAGGTGCGTCAATCATTTCTTCGGCCATCGCAATTTGTTCAAATGTCTCATTATTCATTAAGTTATAGCCGCTGTCATCTTTATATAAATATTGAAATGTTTTCTTTTCCACACGCACAGGATATATGTTCTCACCACTATTCCATGTCTTTTCGATAGATCTTTTATTGTCAACCCCTTTTAATTTAGCCCATATTTTAGCTGCTGCACGAGCCGTTTTATTTTCACCAAATTCCACTACTGAATATAAGTTGTTGTCTAATTTTAGAATCATTCCACGACTGATGTCTGAAGTTGTTGCCATAATTGTTTTTTTTAATTTGTCTTAGAGAACCGTAAAAGTAGCATATGAAAGCCATTTATAAAAAAACCTTCAATTATTATTGTGAAATAAGTGTAAAAAAACCACGATTAGCCTATTTTTGCGCCACAAATAACAAAAACACACTCGATGTCAGTATTAGTCAATAAAAACTCGAAGATCATAGTACAAGGTTTTACGGGTACAGAAGGAAGTTTCCATGCTGCTCAAATGATTGAATATGGCACCCAATTGGTAGGTGGCGTCACTCCAGGAAAGGGCGGGACCATGCATTTAGACAGACCCGTTTTTAATACAGTAGCTGATGCAGTAAAAAATACTGGCGCAGATGTGAGCATCATCTTTGTACCTCCTGCATTTGCAGCGGATGCCATTATGGAAGCTGCTGACGCTGGAATTGCTTTAGTAGTATGTATTACCGAAGGCATCCCAGTACAAGACATGGTGAAAGTCAAAAATTATTTACAAGGAAAAACAACTCGATTAATAGGACCTAACTGCCCAGGAGTGATTACTGCTGAGGAAGCTAAAGTTGGCATTATGCCTGGTTTTATTTTCAAAAAAGGAACCATTGGTATTGTTTCAAAAAGTGGAACCTTAACTTATGAAGCAGCTGATCAAGTAGTGAAAGCAGGCTTAGGCATCACTACTGCCATTGGTATTGGTGGAGATCCAATTATTGGAACCACTACCAAAGAAGCAGTTGAATTATTAATGAATGATCCTGAAACAAAAGGCATTATCATGATTGGTGAAATTGGAGGAAGCATGGAAGCAGATGCAGCCAATTGGATCAAAGACAATTTGAGAAAACCAGTAGTTGGATTTATTGCAGGTCAAACTGCACCAGCTGGTCGTAGAATGGGACATGCTGGAGCAATTATTGGAGGTGCAGATGATACTGCAGCTGCGAAAATGAAAATTATGGCTGCCTGTGGCATTCATGTATGTGCAAGCCCAGCAGATATTGGAACAACCATGGCTGCAGCTTTAAAAAAATAAGCAAGTTCAAGAATACTTATACTTAAATCCCTCATCCAAAAAGATAAGGGATTTTTTTATTGTAAGTTTGTTGCATGAAAAACCTATTGCTCATTTTAAGTTTGTTTCTATTTTATCAGCAAGGCATTGGACAGCAAAAGCCCCAAATTAAAATTCATGCGGTGTCGCCCATTCAACTCAAATCGGGGGAATCTATAAAATTAAAAGTTCAGGTAACGCATAATTTAAGCGAAGAAAAAACGGGAACCCTTACCCTATCTTTGGTCAATCATCAAACTCAAAAATCGGTGGATGGTTGGTTTTTAAATATTTTTCCATTTCAATATTTTACTACATTAAAAAATGAAAAATTTGAAACCGAATTTCCGTTTACCGTACCCAACGATTGTATTGATGGTTTTGATATGATATTGATCGCTGCAGTAAACGAATTAAAAGACAGTATTCGTTTTACCATCCCCAATAAAAAAATAATTCCAATTGCAAAAAAAAGTTAAATACCTCCTGATAGGCCAAGGTCTAGTGGGCACTTGGCTTGGTTATTTTTTGCAAGAAAGAAATATTAGCTACGCTATTGTTAATGATAGCAAAAGTCCATCAGCTACAGGTGTGGCTAGCGGCGTGATGAATCCAGTTACTGGACGAAGGATGGTGCAAACATGGATGATTAATGAATTATTGCCTTATGCAGTTGCAGCCTATGAAGTATTTCAAGAAAAGACCAATACAAAAATTATTTCTAAAGCCCCAGTTGTCTTAATCCATCCTACGCAACAAATGAAAGATAGTTTTGATTATCGACTTGAACATGATAATATTTATTTAAAAAACAACAACCCACTTGCATGGCATTCATTTTTTAATACCCATTTTGGTACAGGGGAAATTGAAGATTGCTATTGGATTGATTTGATTACATTTTTAGCAGCCGGAAAAAAACACATTGCCGATAATTATATTGAATCAAATTTTGATTATGGCAATTTAAAATTCATCGACAATGGAGTTGAATGGGATCATATCATTGCTGAAAAAATTATTTTTTGTGATGGCGTTAATACCATGCTAAACCCTCATTTTAAATTGCTGCCTTTTGCACCCAATAAAGGGGAAGCTTTGATTGTTGAAATAAAAGATTTACCCACTCAACATATTTATAAAAGCAATATGGCCATTGTTCCCTGGAAAGAAAATTTATTCTGGGTGGGTTCTAGTTTTGAATGGGACTATTCCAATTCCGAACCCACTGCAGCATTTAAACAAAAGATGATTGATGGTTTGAATGCTTTGCTCAAAGTGCCTTATACAATCATAGATCATATAGTAGGCATTAGGCCTGCCAATACAGAACGCCGTCCATTTGTTGGCTTGCATCCTATTCATCCTCAAATGGGTATCTGCAATGGCATGGGCACCAAGGGTTGTTCACTTGCGCCTTATTTTACAAATCAATTAATTGAACATATAGAAAATAATGCCCCTATTCATCCCGAGGCCAATGTGCAAAGATTCAAAAATTTAATTGCCCCTTAAAAAAGCCGCTGAAATAAAAAAAATCAATATTTTTAAACATCATTCATTAAACATCAATTGCATCATGAATTCAGAAGAACAAAAATTATACAATATCCCTATTGCCTATCGCAAAATGGAAAACTTGCATATTGTTTTTTGGCTTTTTAAAGATATTGCTTGGTGTATGTTTTGGAAACCATTGGGTATCACCATGATCATTCCCACTTTATCTATTTCTATTGTAATTGCATGGAGAACCAAACATATTTTTTCAGAACTATGTCATAATTTGGCCATTACTGTTTGGATTATGGCCAACTCTTTTTGGATGTGTAGTGAATTCTTTGGATTGGATACCCAAATCGTATTCGGTACTGTTACGGTGAAGCATTTGGCGATGATCCCATTTGTTACCGGGGTATTGATTTTGGCCTATTATTATTTAATCTACAAGCCAAGACATCAACATGAAACGGCTACCTTATAGTTGCTTTACACTCCCTACAAATATTTCTTTAATTGATTGGCTCTTAAAGCAGTTATAATACCTAAACTACTTACTGTTAAGAAAGCCCATCTTAAGCCAATGGCTTGTGATAAAAATCCAATAATGGGTGGGCCAATTAAAAATCCTAAAAATCCAACAGAAGATACCGAAGCCAATGCAATACTTACTTTACTTGCTTCAGTGGTTCTACCCACTGTCCCATAGATGGTTGGTATCACCGAAGAAACGCCAAATCCTACTAACATAAATCCAATAGAACTTACAATTAAATGCGGATAGGCGGTGGCTACTATTAATCCAAATGTTACAATGAGTCCGCTTAATACCAATTGCTTTCTTGCGCCCCAATAATTAATTAAATTATCGGAGAACATCCTGCCCGTTGTCATACAAGCCATAAAACAAATGTATCCTGTAGTTCTCCATTGATTAGATACTTTCACAATGTCTTGAAAGTATACCCCACTCCAATCAAACATCATTCCTTCACAAATCATATTGCTAAATGCAATCAATCCAAACTGCCACATCAAAGGACTGGGTTTATTCCAGATTTTAGATACATGATTTTTATTGGGCTCCCCTGGTAACAAATAAGGATGTCCAAAAAATAAAAAAGCCCATCCAATTAGGGCAACAAAAACAAATTGTTGTAAAGGAGAGATGGCGTGAGCCACAAAAAAACCACCTAATAATCCACCTGAAAAACCAGCCAAACTCCAAAAGCCATGAAACCTAGATGTAATACTTTTATCAAATAATTTAGAAAGTGCTGCTGCTTGTGTATTAATAGAAACATTAAATAAATTACCCGCCATTCCAAATAAAAATAAAGCAACGGCTAAAAGTATAGTGGTATTTGCAAAACCCAAGGAGATGAGTGATAAAGGATATAAAAGTGCAGCAATAATGATAATTTTTTTACTGCCTTGTTTTGCAGTTAAACTTCCTGAGATTGGAATGCCTACAAATGACCCTATTGGAAGAAAAAACAAAATGCCTCCAAAAGCCCCATCACTTAAACCTAATTGCATTTTAATATCGGGAATACGGCTGGCCCAGCTAGCAAAACAAATACCTGTAAGAAAGAAAAAGCCGGATAAAACAACACGTCTAGCGGTGGGCGATATAGTACTAGTGTTCATAGCGCAAAGATGGGGTTTTTCTAGGAATTGGGCTATATTTGCTCATCAAACCTATATCAATAGATTCTTATGTACCGTACGCACCATTGTGGAGAATTAACGATTCAATCTGTAAACAAAAATGTAACCTTGGCTGGATGGGTTCAAACCATTCGTAAATTTGGTGCCATCACTTTTATTGACCTTAGAGACCGCTATGGTATTACCCAACTTTTAATGGGCGAAGAATTGCAAGCAGAATTAGATAAGCATCCCTTAGGCCGTGAATTTGTGATTCAAGTAAAAGGAACTGTGATTGAACGTTCTAGCAAAAATGCAAATATTCCCACTGGTGAAATTGAAATAAAAGTTACCGAATTTAAAATTTTGAACGCTTCTATTGTACCTCCTTTTACCATTCAAGACGATACAGATGGCGGAGATGATATTAGAATGAAATACCGTTTCTTAGATTTAAGAAGAAACGCTGTAAAAAAGAATTTGACCATTAGATATAATGTAAACCGCGCTACAAGAAACTATTTACATGAAAAAGGTTTCATGGATATTGAAACACCTTTTTTAATAAAGTCTACGCCAGAAGGTGCGCGTGATTTTGTGGTGCCTAGTAGAATGAACCCAGGTGAATTTTATGCCTTACCACAATCGCCACAAACATTCAAGCAATTATTAATGGTGAGTGGCTATGACAGATACTACCAAATTGTAAAATGTTTTAGAGACGAGGATTTAAGAGCAGACAGACAACCCGAGTTTACACAGATAGACTGTGAAATGAGTTTTGTAGAACAAGAAGATATTTTAAATATGTTTGAAGGTTTAATAAAAAGCATATTTAAAGACGTTAAGCATATTGACTACACCGAGACCGTTCAAAGAATGACTTGGGAAGATGCGATGTGGCAGTATGGCAATGACAAACCAGACATTCGATTTGGCATGGAATTATGCAATTTAAAAAAGCCCGCACATGTGTTTGCTGAGAAGCAAGATAAAGCTGCCCTTATTAATGGTGTCGACTTTAAAGTGTTTGACGAAGCTGAAACAGTAGTTGCCATAGCTGTTCCAGGTTGTAGCGAATACTCACGCAAACAAACTGATGAATTGACCGAGTGGGTGAAGCGTCCTCAAATTGGAATGAAGGGCATGGTATTTATTAAATGCAATGCCGATGGTAGTTTTAAAAGTAGTGTAGATAAATTTTATGCAGAAGATAAATTAAAAGCCATTGCCGCTGCCTCTAATGCAAAAGCAGGTGATTTGATTTTAATTTTGGCCGGCGCAGAAGAAAGAACTAGAAAAGCCATGAGTGAGTTAAGATTAGAATTAGGCAAACAGTTAGGCTTTAGAAAAGAAGATGAGTTTAAATTGTTATGGGTATTGGACTTCCCTTTATTTGAATACGATGAAGAAGGCAACCGTTGGGTAGCGAGACATCATCCGTTTACTTCTCCTAAGCCAGATCATATCGAAATTATGATTAACAATGCGCCAGAAATAAAAGAAGCTGCTAAATATTTAGAGCATCCTTATGCGGGCATTAAAGCCAATGCCTATGATATGGTTTTAAATGGCAATGAAATTGGCGGTGGATCTATTCGTATTTTCCAAAGAGCCCTTCAAGAAAAAATGTTTGCCGCATTAGGAATGAGTCCAGAGGAAGCGCAACATAAATTTGGTTTCTTGTTAGGTGCTTTTGAATACGGCGCACCGCCGCATGGTGGTATTGCTTTTGGATTTGATCGTTTATGTGCCTTATTAGGAGGAAGCGAGAGCATTCGTGACTTTATCGCCTTCCCTAAAAACAACAGTGGTCGTGATGTAATGTTAGACGCCCCTAGTAGCATAGACGATAAGCAGTTCGAGGAATTGCAAATAAAATTGAATTTGAAAAAAGACTAGAACAATAATTGATTAATACTATACAAAGCATGGCTCCGAATTTAAAATTATACACGGTACTTTCTTATATACTTATTCCTATTGCTTTGTTTTTCGCCTTCATGGATATAGTGTTATTATTTTCTTCTTTAGCCAATCCAAGTGCATTAATTATGGTTTTCATTTTAGCTTGTTTAGTTATTTATACTTTTGCAAGTTTTAAATTTTTAAAAGCGGGTATAGAAAAAGAAGTAGCGCAAAGTGTAAAATTGAAAGATTGGATAAAAGTAAATGCCTATGTAAGCTTTTTCTTATGTAGTTTGTTTTTCATTAATGCGATAAGTATATTAATAAGTAGTGATGTTGTTTTATTAAAGTTTATTGACGAATTTTTAGTACAACAACCCACTATGCCCAAAGAAATCACCAATGCCCTTATTTTATCTTTATTAAAAGGGGTTTCGATATTTCTTCTATTCACAGGTATTGTAGGACTTATTCATATTAGAACTAGCCTTCGTCTAGTAAAGCAGTATGCGTATTTATTTGAATAACCATGAACCATGCCATTCCTTTAGCAGAGCGACTTAGGCCCCAAACACTTAGTGATTTAGTGGGGCAGGAACATTTATCTAGTCAGGAGTCGGTATTACAAAAAGCGATCTCTAAGGGAAAACTGCCTTCCATGATTTTATGGGGGCCTCCTGGTGTAGGCAAGACTACCCTTGCAAATATTATTGCCACTAGTTCTAATACTGCATATTACCAATTAAGTGCCATTAGCAGTGGGGTTAAAGAATTAAGAGAAGTCATAGAGGAAGCCAAAACCAAGACCAATGCTATTTTATTTATTGATGAAATTCACCGGTTCAATAAAGGACAACAGGATGCCTTATTGGGTGCAGTAGAAAAAGGAACCATCACTTTAATTGGTGCCACCACCGAAAACCCAAGCTTTGAAGTAAACAGTGCCTTGTTAAGCAGATGTCAAGTTTTTATTTTAAAAGCATTGGATGAAAAAGCTTTATTGAAATTGGTTCAACAAGCCATGGAGAAAGATGATTTATTTAAAGGACAATCCATTGAATTAAAAGAAACCGAAGCTTTGTTACAATTGTCGGGGGGAGATGGCAGAAAATTATTGAATCTTTTAGAACTTTCTGTAGAAGCCTTGATCGATATTGAAAAATCGGGTAAGCCCTTGTCCATTACGAACGATTGGGTGATGGAAGTGGCACAAACACATATTGCATTGTATGATAAAAATGGAGAACAACATTATGATATTATCTCTGCTTTCATTAAAAGTATGCGCGGTTCGGATCCCAATGGCGCCGTTTATTGGTTGTCAAGAATGATTGCAGGCGGAGAAGACGTAAAATTTATCGCAAGAAGGATGTTGATTTTTTCGAGCGAAGACATTGGTAATGCCAATCCCAATGCTTTTTTATTGGCCAACGCTTGTTTTGATGCAGTGAACAAAATTGGTTACCCAGAATCTAGAATTATATTGTCACAATGTGCTATTTATTTAGCGAGTTCTCCAAAAAGCAATGCTGCTATTGAATCCATTGATCATGCATTGGCCTTGGTCAATCAAACGGGAAACCTGCCTGTACCCTTGCATTTGCGCAATGCACCCACTAAATTAATGAAGGATTTATCTTATGGGAAAAATTATCAGTATTCCCATAAAGGAGAAAATAATTTCATTGAACAAGAATACTTGCCTGACGCCATTAAAAATACTACGCTGTACGAACCACAAAAGAATTTAAGAGAGCAAGAAATTAAAAAATTCTTGCAAGAAAGATGGAAAGGCAAATATGGTTATTAAGTATTTATAAAATCTTAGTTGTTTAATTTATCCCTATTTTTGTCCTATGCTAAATAACAGTAACATTCAATGGATCACAAAATCTTTTGCCGAGCTTACCAATAATGAATTGTATGCACTCTTAAGATTAAGAAGTGAAATTTTTGTTGTAGAACAAAACTGTGTTTATTTAGATTTAGACAATAATGATCAAAAAGCCTACCATACCTTAGGCTGGATAGGCAATGACTTAGCAGCGACTACCAGGTTGTTTGATAAAAATAGCATTTACGACAATTATCAAAGTATTGGCAGAGTATTGACTTCCCAAAAATACAGACGCACAGGCACTGGCAAAGCATTGATGCACTACTCCATTAAAGAATGTGAAAGATTATTTGGTAAAGCCCCAATAAAAATTGGGGCTCAATTGTATTTGAAAAAGTTTTACAGCGATTTTGGATTTGAGCAGTCTGGTGAGGTTTATGATGAAGATGGCATTGATCACATCCCGATGATTCTTGCCTAACTCTTCATTTCTAACGCTAAGAATTTGGCCGTATGCGTTTTTGATTTTTTTATCATTTCTTCGGGCGTACCTTCAAACTGAATTAATCCTCCACCGCTTCCACCTTCTGGACCTAGGTCAATTATATGATCGGCTACCTTTATTACATCCATATTATGCTCAATGACTAAAACAGTATTACCTCTGTCCACCAAACGGTTTAGTACCCCAATTAATAATTGAATATCTTGAAAATGCAAGCCTGTTGTAGGCTCGTCTAAAATATAAAATGTTTTGCCTGTATCTTTTTTACCAAGCTCGGTTGCTAATTTAACGCGTTGTGCTTCTCCCCCGCTTAAGGTTACGGCCGACTGTCCTAAAGTAATATAACCCAGTCCTACTTCTAGAAGTACTTTTAGTTTTCTATAAATAAAGGGCACTGCTTGGAAAAAATCACAGGCTTCTTCTACCGTCATGTTTAATACATCGCTAATGGACTTTCCTTTATATCTAATTTCTAAAGTTTCTCTATTGTATCTCTTGCCTCCACATTTTTCACAGTGCACATATACATCGGGTAAGAAATTCATTTCAATTACACGCATTCCACCTCCTTCACAAACTTCACAACGGCCACTTTTTACATTGAAAGAAAAACGACCCGCCTGATAACCTCTAATTTTTGCTTCAGGCACAGAAGCGAACAAAGTTCTGATATCGGTAAAAAATCCGCAATAAGTGGCAGGATTGCTTCTAGGCGTTCTTCCAATGGGCGATTGATCTATCTCAATCACTTTATCAATGTTTTCCAATCCGGTAACTTTGGAATAAGCCATAGGCTTGGTTTTGCTATGGTAACAGAACTGCGATAAAATTGGATACAAGGTTTCGTTAATCAAGGTAGATTTTCCACTACCACTCACACCCGTCACCACAGTGAAAGTGCCTAATGGGAAATTACAATTCACTTTTTGCAAAGTGTTGCCCATCGCTCCTTTGATATTTATGTTCAACTCATTTCCCTTTCTTCTTTCAGCAGGTATCTCAATAAATTTCTTGCCTGCTAAAAAAAGAGCCGTGTCCGATTTTAATTTAATAATTTCTTGAGGCGTGCCTTGTGCTACGATATGTCCACCATGAATCCCTGCCTTGGGACCAATGTCCACTAAATAATCGGCAGCCATCATAATGTCTTTATCATGCTCTACCACTAAAACAGTATTGCCAATATCGCGTAGTTGTTTAAGCGCTGTAATCAACCTTTGATTATCGCGTTGGTGCAATCCAATAGAAGGCTCATCCAATATATACGTAATCCCTTGTAATTGCGAGCCTATTTGAGTGGCCAAGCGAATTCTTTGAGACTCGCCCCCACTAAGGGATTTAGAAGGTCTGCTTAAAGACAAATAAGACAAACCCACATTCATTAAAAAAGAAATACGGTCGTCAATTTCTTTTAAAATACCAGCCGCAATTTGCGTATCTTTTTTATCCAATTTAGCAGGTAGTTTTTTAAACCATTCCTGCAAGGCATCTAAATGCATATCATTTAAAGCAGCAATATTTTTTTCATTCACTTTAAACCACAAGCTTTCTTTTCTTAATCTTGCGCCCTCGCAAGTTGGACAGGTGTTCAATTCCATATAGCCTTCCACCCAGGCTTTTAAATGATCGGTGCTTTGTGAAGAAGTAAACCATCTTTTCATCATGGGCACAATACCTTCATAGCTACCGGTATATTCATTGGGAATGTTCTCATCGTTTAAGTCCATGTCCAAAGTGGAAGAAATATTTTTATCGCCAAACAAAATTAAATTCAAATGTTCTTTAGATAGGTCTTGAATGGCTTTGTCTAAATTTATTTTATGCTTTCTTGCGAATAATTTTATTTGATTAAATACACTGGCTTCTCTTGCTTCTCCCAAAGGATGAATGGCCCCTTCATTGATGCTTAAAGAATGGTCCTGTAAAAGTAAATTCATATCAATGGCATAGACATTGCCCAATCCCTTACAATTAGAACAGGCTCCATAAGGTGAATTGAATGAAAAACTGTTGGGCGAAGGCTCTTCATAACTTAAACCGGTGGTCTCACACATTAATTGCTTAGAATATTGAACCAATTTTGTTTTGCCTTCTTCTAAAACAAAGAGTAAGTCCTTACCCATTTTTAAACATTGAGCTACACTTTCTCCTAGTCTTGTTTTCATTGCATCCGTCACGGGTATACGGTCAATCACAATTTCAATATCGTGAATTTTATAGCGATCTACTTGGTATTTGGGTTTCAATTCGACAATCTCTCCATCTACCCTTGCTTTCACAAAGCCTTTCTTTCTAATTTCTTCAAACAATTCACGGTAATGTCCTTTACGACCGCGCACCACGGGTGCCAATAAATTAATTTTTTTATCTATAAACTGAGTGAAAATATTTTGGATGATTTCTGCTTCAGAAAATTTCACCATGGGTTTGCCCGTATTGTAACTATAAGCTTTCCCAATACGTGCATACAATAATCTTAAAAAATCATACAATTCAGTCACGGTTCCAACCGTAGATCTTGGATTTTTATTGGTCGTTTTTTGTTCAATGGCAATCACCGGAGAAAGCCCTGTAATTTGGTCTACATCGGGGCGTTCCATTTCACCCATAAACTGCCTAGCATAGGCACTAAAGCTTTCCATATAGCGGCGCTGACCTTCGTTGTAAAGGGTGTCAAAAGCCAAGGAGGATTTGCCACTTCCACTTACCCCAGTAAACACCACCAATTGGTTTTTGGGAATGACAATGTCGAAGTTTTTCAAATTGTGCTCTCTAGCACCAATAACGGTAATATGCTCTTTAATTGGGCTCATGTAAGGGGTTAAAGTTATAACAACCTTTTAAATAATTTGTTTAGAACAAAGAATAAACATTTCGTAAATTTGTAAATTATAAGCCAATTTAACCAATGTCTGTTTTTAAAAGCATAAAATCGCCTTTTGTGGTTGCCCAACTAGGATCTCTGGGCTTGGCTACGCTGCTTTTTAGCTTAAGTTTTATATTGGGTAGAGAAAATCTTTTTTTAGTATTGAATGAAGATTTAGGCTGGTTTGCCGATCAATTATTGGGCATTTTTACCAATTTAGCCGAAGGTTGGATTTGGATTCCTTACTTGCTCATTGTTTTTGGATGGTTTAAGAAAGACTTGATTTTTATCTTGCTTAATTTTTTAAGTTCAACCCTGCTTACACAATTACCCAAAAATTATATTTGGCCCAATGTAAACAGGCCCATCGCTAGTGGCATACCTATTTCAAAAATACATACCGTCGCTGGCGTGGAAGTACATACTTACAATAGTTTTCCTTCAGGTCATACAGCTACTGCATTTACTTTATTTTTTTTGACTGTTTATTTTTTCCCCAATAAAAAAATATTTTGGTTGGGTGCTATGTATGCCATTGTATGTGGGTATTCTAGAGTTTATTTGGGACAACACTTTCCTATAGATTTGGCAGGCGGAATCATCGCTGCTATTTTAAGTTTTCAAATAAGCATTTGGTTGAGGAATAAAATTAAACCAAGTAGTTTTTAATATTATTTAACACAGATTTTATAACACACCACATTATGTTCAAAAAAATAGCCACTTTTATTTTATATCTATTTATCGCTAGCTTAAGCTTCGCCCAAGATAGTACGCACAATTCCCTTACCACTGCTCCATTGATTTTGTCTGTAGATACCTCGCAACAAATCATTAAAGGAAGAACCAATAGTGCTGCACAAATAAATAAGCCTTATGTGATTTTGATTTCTGCAGATGGATTCAGGGCAGATTTTAATGAATTGTATGATGCCAAAAATTTAAATGCATTGGCAAAAACTGGGGTACACGCAAAATTTATGACCCCTTCTTATCCTTCTGTTACTTTTCCCAATCATTATAGTATTGTTACCGGCTTATACCCTGCACACCATGGATTGGTAGACAACAGTTATATAGATGTTCCAACAGGCGCTATGTATAGCATGGGCAATAAGAAAATGGTAGCCGAAGGCAAATGGTATGGAGGAACGCCCATTTGGGTTTTGGCCGAGCAACAAAAAATGATTTCTGCAAGTTTTTACTGGGTCGCCTCAGAAGCGGATATTCAAGGCATCAAACCTACTTATCATTATGTGTACAATGAAAAAATTGACATCGCCACCCGCATTAAAGCAGTTAAGGACTGGCTAAGTTTACCCGAAGCTCAACGCCCCCATTTAATCACATTTTATTTCCCACAAGTAGACCATGATGCACATGAATATGGTCCTAATGATCCTCATGTTGGCAATGCGGTACAATTTGTAGACAGCAGTATCAATGCCCTACAAAAAGAGTTGGCTAGCTTATCACTCCCTATCAATTATATTTTTGTATCTGATCATGGTATGGCCAAAGTAGACAATGTAAATACTTTACCACTTCCCAAGGCCATTGATACTGCCTATTTCACAGTGCCCTGGGGTGACACGCAATTGCATTTGTATGCAAAAGACAAATCTAAAATTGAAACTACCTACCAAGCGCTAAAACTAGATACCAGTGTTACAGTATATAAGTTAGATGAAACCCCCGCTTATTGGCATTATACAAGCAAAGATGATAGATACAACCGTCTAGGTGATTTAATTGTGATCCCACATTTTCCGAAAGTTTTTAATTTATCTAAAAGAAAAACTACATTAGGCAAACATGGTTTTGACAATCATTTGGTGGAGATGCGCGCCAGCTTTACAGCCTGGGGACCCGCTTTTAAAAATGGCATGACCATTGATGGTTTCGAAAACGTGAATGTATTCCCATTAGTAGCACATATACTGGGCTTAGAATACGACGCGAAAACTATCGATGGTAAGTTTGAAGTATTAAAGCCAATATTAAAATAGTTTAAGCAAAATACTATTTGGTTAAAATAGTTTAATAAGATTTAGTAATAAATCATAAGAAATTTACAAATTTTCTATTCATATATTCATTTCTTAAAATACTTTAATCTAGAATTATTTTATATGTAATAAGTTTATACAACTAAACAAGTAGTATAAGCTATGACAACTAATAAAAAACTAACAGCGACTGAAAGCAGAGTACTTCAGTTAATTGCTGAACAAAAAAAGAGTAAAGAGATAGCTGAAATATTATTTGTATCTGAAAAAACTATTCGTAACCACCGCTATAATATTAAAAAGAAATTAGACCTGCCAAAAGAGAATAATAGTTTGTTGAAGTGGGCGATATTGAATTTTAAGTAATCCTATACCTTTTTAAAAAAATAGAGGATAGCCGTCGCTTCGCTCTTTTATCATATACTTTTTTAAAAGTATATCGGATCACCTCACTTCGTTCGGTGATCCTGTTAACCCTCAGTGCAAAAGCATAAAAACATTAGCCTCAACAAAAATTCCACTTCGTGGCCTTTATGTTATTTAACTCATTCACAAATTCAAGCGAGCTTGATTTGTTTATTCGTTAAATAACAAAGCCCCAACTTTCGTTGAGGCTTATGTTTTCTTTTTTGGTCGGGAAGACAGGATTTGTACCATAGTATTCCATTTTTAACAAATGTCTATTTTTTGTTAAATTATAAATGATTATCAACTAGTTATGTAATTTTTTTTTACATTAACTAACATAAATTAAGGTAAATGTTAAAATAATTTCTCTAATTCTTCTCTAATGTCTTAAATTAGGGTAGAAAATAGAAACAGATGAAGGTTAAATTAAAGTTCGTTTTACCCAAACCTAACAATACTTCAATAGTCATTTACTACTCTAAAAATGGAGAAGAGATGAGATTTCCCACAGGTATTTCAATTTCTAACAAAAAGAATGCGAAAGGAAAATACACGGAATGGGACTACGATAGTAAAAAGGTTAGACCCGGTGTTATTGACTACGAAACAAGTAACAATAAGATTAAAGAACTTGTTGATAGAGGAAATAATATTCTAAATGAACTCTACAAAAAAGGAGTATCTCCTTC
>Ga0194047_10000955_pt1 | contig 18404 bp, 17 predicted proteins | sample JunL225m_MetaG_2_FD_160070 | JGI IMG/M metagenome (GOLD analysis project Ga0194047, IMG submission 160070) | Anoxic zone freshwater microbial communities from boreal shield lake in IISD Experimental Lakes Area, Ontario, Canada - Jun2016-L221-5m | ecosystem: Environmental > Aquatic > Freshwater... | reverse complement strand
AACACTTGTTGTCAACAAGATCCGCGGAACGTTTAACTCAACAGCAGTGAAAGCTCCTGGTTTTGGTGATCGTCGCAAAGCAATGTTGCAAGACATGGCAGTTCTTACTGGTGGCCAAGTCATCAGCGAAGAAGTTGGCCTCAAGCTTGAGAACGTCACACTTGACTTGTTGGGACGCGCCAAGCGCATCATCATCACTAAAGACGCAACCACCATCGTTGATGGTGCTGGCGACAAGGCAGAAGTTGCTGGCCGTATTAGCCAGATCAAAGCCGAAATTGACAACACTGACTCCGATTGGGACCGTGAAAAGCTTCAAGAGCGCCTTGCCAAGTTGGCCGGCGGTGTTGCAGTTATCAAGGTTGGCGCTGCTACCGAAGTAGAACTCAAAGAGAAGAAGCACCGCATCGAAGACGCAGTGTCTGCAACTCGTGCAGCAATCGAAGAAGGCGTGGTCGCCGGTGGCGGTACAGCTCTTCTTCGCACGCGTGCATCTGTTCTTAAAGTTGTTCAGAGCCTTGAAGGCGATGAAGCTACTGGTGCTCGCACTGTGTATGAAGCACTTGTTGCTCCGGCAAAGCACATTGCAGATAACGCTGGCATGGAAGGTTCCGTTGTTGTACAGCGCGTTGAATCTGAAAAGGGAAACATTGGTCTCAATGCTGCAACAGGCGAATACGTCGACCTTGTTGCTGCCGGAATTATTGACCCTGCGAAAGTCACGCGCGCTGCATTGCAGAACGCAGCTTCTATTGCATCATTAGTCATGACCACCGAGTGTCTTGTGGCCGATAAGCCTGACAAGAACGCCCCTGCCATGGGTGGTGGCGGAATGCCCGGTGGAATGGGAATGATGTAATTCCACTTTCGGAATAAAAACATTTCAGGGTATTTCTCACCCAGAGCCTCCCGTTGATGGCCCGGACCGTTTGGTCCGGGCCATCAATATTTCCACGGCATACTCTGTACTTCATGAAACAACGCACCAAAGGCATATGGCTGGTTCAACTCTGTGAATATGCCATTGGATTTGCACTTGCGATGTCTGCAACGCACTCTGTGCGGCCCGCGACTCTTTCGGTCTTTGCTGTTGCCATCATCGTGAATGCTGCGATATCCGACGGGTCTCTCGCTGCGTTTCACGTTCTTAGGGCAGGTACCCATAGAGCAGTAGGCGTTGGCATTGCTCTCAGCGCTGTAGTGATAGCCGCCATTGCTTCATTAGATCTCACATCTCGCCTCACACTTCTCGTCACTGCGATGGCACAGGGCTTTGTGTCGGTACGCTTCGGGCATGGCTTTCGAACGACCAGCACCAGACCTCAATAAATTGATCACCGCATGGGACCTTTTTGAAAAAGGCGAAGAGATGCCAGGACGCGTTCTCGCCAACTTAAAGACAGCCGGCCTTGCAGAGATTCTTGCTGAACTTAAATCATCTGGCTGGACTCCTACACCATCGTGAACCAACGACGCGGAGGTAATCAATACATTCCGCGCCCTGATAACTGGCGTCTAGGCGAACATCCTGAATGGATGACCCGTGATTTTTCTGTATTGAATGACATGGAAGAAATCAGCCGCCGACTTCGCCTGCATGTTGCGTCTGACCAGCCCGCAAATCTTGACTTGAAACAAGAATGGGTTGCATCGTCTCGACCTTCAGCTGTTCTGATTCCATTACTCGTAACGAATGATGGGCCTTCGGTACTACTGACTCGCCGCGCAGATCACTTACGCAGTCACAAAGGTGAAGTCTCATTTCCTGGTGGCCGTATGGAACAAGATGAGACACCTCACGAAACTGCACTACGCGAAGCTCATGAGGAAGTGGCATTACCTCATGATGTAGTCACCATCATCGGAACTTTTGAACCGATAGCAACGTTTGTCAGCAACAGTCACATCACTCCGGTTGTTGCACTTGTAGATGGTGAACCGGAACTTCGTGCAGACCCAGGCGAAGTTGCACGAATCATGACTGTGCCATTGCACAACCTTGCGCGCACAGACACGTACCGTAATGAATGGTGGTTAACAGATCGTGGTGAGGTCAATATTCATTTCTTTGAATTAGATGATGAAACAGTGTGGGGCGCAACAGGTCGACTGCTCCACCAACTCATTGATGCCATCACTACGACATAAAGATCCGCTCTGACCACGGAGTAATCCCTTTGTCTGGGGAGGTCCCTCAGCGTGGACTAGCGACGGATTGTCTTCAAAAGAAGAGCCATCTCGACGGCACCAACCGCTGCTTCGTCACCTTTGTTGTCGATGCCAGGACCACTTCGATCAATTGCCTGTTGTTCTGTATTCAATGTGAGCACGCCGAACATCACTGGCACGCCAGTAGACATTTGGGCATCTTGTATTCCGCGAGTTGCTGCTTCACACACATACTCAAAATGTGGGGTGTCGCCACGGATGACCGTGCCGAGACAAATGACGGCGTCAACAGTTCCAGTTTCTGCCAGCACTTTTGCTGCAAGTGGTACTTCGAATGCACCAGGAACCCAATGTTCCACGATGTCATTGTCGGCAACACCGCAACGCTCTAAGCCGCGCAGAGCACCATCGCGCAATGCAGTCACAATGTGATCATTGAATCGTGCAGACACAATGCCGATGCGCAATCCCTTGCCGTTAAGTTCGGGCACTGCGCCGCTAGATCCTGCTCGTGTCATTTTCCTTCACCCTTACCATCGTGCATATCAATATGGTGGCCCATGCGCTCGCGCTTCGTGCGCAAATACGCCTCGTTCTCAGGTGTGGGAACAGTATTCAGCGAGATTCGTTCAACAACAGTGAGGCCGTATCCACCGAGACCGCCGTACTTTGCTGGGTTGTTTGTCATCAGTTTGAGTTCACGTACACCGAGGTCGGCAAGAATCTGTGCGCCAATGCCGTATTCCCGGCTATCAACGGGTAATCCCAATTCAGTGTTGGCGTCAACGGTGTCAAAGCCTTCGTCTTGCAATGAATACGCGCGAATTTTGTGACCGATGCCAATACCGCGACCTTCGTGGCCGCGCAAGTACACAATGACGCCAGCTCCTGCTTCATCAACCATCTGCATTGCAGTAGCCAATTGTGGACCGCAATCACAACGGCGCGAACCGAACACATCACCTGTAAGGCATTCACTATGAACGCGAACCAAGATTGGTTCTGTTCCAGTAATTGTCCCCTTAACAAACGCAAGGTGCTCAATGCTGTCGATGGTGCTCTTGTATGCAACACAGGTGAAGGTGCCGAACTCGGTGGGAACCGATGCTTCACCCATACGTTCTACAAGGCGTTCATTATGTCGACGGTATTCAATGAGTTGCGCGATTGACGACAACAACAGATTATGTTCTGCGCAGAACTTGCGCAGGTCTGGCAAACGCATCATGGTTCCGTCGTCATTTTGAATTTCACAAATCACAGCGGCTGGTTCACAGCCAGCCAAACGAGCTAAGTCCACGCCGGCCTCCGTATGACCGGCACGCTTCAGTACACCGCCGTTGCGTGCACGCAACGGAAAGATATGACCAGGACGAGCAAATGACTTGAATGACAACGTGGGGTCTGACAGTCCGCGCAATGTAGCTGCACGATCTGCTGCACTAATTCCGGTGGTCGTTCCTTCAATAAGGTCAACGGTGTCTGTGAATGCTGTGCGCTGGCTTTCGGTGTTCTGTTCCACCATGAGAGGTAGACGTAATTCGTCACAGCGCTCGTCAGTCAGGGGTGCACACACCACGCCAGTTGAGTACCGCACGATGAATGCAAGTTTCTCTGCAGAAGCAAACTCGGCAGCCATGATGAAGTCACCTTCATTCTCACGGTCTTCGTCGTCAACCATGACAACTATTTCACCGCGAGCAATTGCTGCGATTACATCTTCAATAGGGGCTAGGGGGGAATCACTCATGATGTTCCTACTTTCTTTCGTATGGGGTCTAAAACGATTTCTATATCTGCACCCAGTGCAGTTGCTGATACCAATGTGCAGTCAGACAAGGGAAGCGCATCATCTCCGACAAACACTCCGGGCGCGATGTCGCTGCCGCTGACAATGGGCGCTACATGAAACACGTACCTATTAATGAGGCCCTGTTCGTGGAACGCGGTGGCAACTGTTGCGCCACCTTCCACCATCAATTGCAGAACGCCATCGGTTCCTAATGAATCAAGCAGATCCTCAAGGCTTCCGCTCCACACATCACATGGCTGCACTTTTGCGGTTGCAGACACTGAACCATTGCGTGACAACACAATTCGGCGTGGTGACGTACCTTCAACATGGCGCACTGTGAGTTCCGGATCATCTGCCATCACAGTGCCAGAGCCAATAACTATTACATCGCTTTCTGCGCGCAATTGGTGCACACGTACGCGAGCTTCTTCACCAGTGATCCATCGCGGACCATTCGGGATTGCGGTTCGAGCATCAAGTGTGGTTGCCATTTTTAACATCACAAACGGACGGCCAGTGCGACGATGATGCAAGTACGCAGCTAACTGTGCAGACACTTCATCTGCCAACACATCAGTAACAACTTCAATTCCAGCTACACGCAATGCATCAAAGCCAGTTCCGGCAACCTGTGAATCAGGGTCCGCAATTGCGGCAACAACGCACGCAACGCCTGCAGAAATAATTGCTTCGGTGCATGGACCAGTTCGACCAGTGTGGGAGCACGGTTCCAATGTGGAGTACAACGTTGCACCGCGAACATCACTGCCGCCGTCGCGCGCAGCGTTCATTGCAATAATTTCAGCGTGTGGTCCACCAGGTGGCTGAGTTGCACCTTCGTACACAGAACCATCAACACACACAACGACCGCACCAACCCATGGGTTTGGTCGCGCGTGAGTACGCGCGGTGGCAGCCATATGCATGGCACGACGCATGAGCGTCTCGTGATTGGTCATGTTGTGTCCTTGCTCCCATCCGGACTCTTACCGTCGGCCTCAGAATCACACTGAGTCGGCCCTCGCACCGAAGTACGAGGGTTCGCGGGCTATACCGCCGGTCGGGACTTTCACCCAAACCCTGCAAGGGGTGTTTTGTGTACGTGAGGGACGAATTTCCCTCGACCCAAAGGTTACGCCTGAGGGTGTTCGGCCAACAACCTGTAGATATGACGCATGAATAGGTACATGTCGCGCCCTGACTGCTCAACCGCAACACCGGCCATGTGCCCAATAGTTGCCATACCGGAACCAAGGTACACAGCTTGAATTGCCATTTCTTGCGCATCTGATGGTTGAAGTTTTTCGATGTCAATAAAGCGTGCGGTCATGGCATCAATAATGGGCGTGATTATGGACTTCACGTCAACGTCAAAACCTTCGAGGTCAAGCCAAACTAGGAGACGAATCACCGACGCAATATCTGGAGTGAGCACCAGTGCAGGTGTTCCAGGCTGTACTTCTGGCACGTTTGTCGCAATCTCAAGCACCTGTTGCATAGCCACAGCACGGAGAAGCTCGTTTTTCCCACCAAACCATGTGTGGACGAACCCATGGTTCACATCAGCCAATAGGCCAATTTCCCTGACCCCAACTTCTGAGAAGGGCTTCTCCTGGATTAATTGTTTGGCCGCCGCGATCAATCGGCGTTCGCCCTCAGCCCTAGAAATAGGCGAGCGCCGCTTTGGGGCTGCTGCTTTCTCTACCGGCTTCTTTGATGGCATGTCCTTACCTTATTCCCGATGCTGACTGTTCGTGACTATTGGGGAGATCGAGGAGTGAACTCAAACTTTCTAATGGACTCATTTCTATTTTCCAGTCATGACGTGAGCTGGCTGGGCGTACTATTCGCCGTATGACTTTCACGACTCATCATGCATTGGTGAACAACGTAGACATCGCGTTTTGGCATGAACGTTCTGAAGGCGCATCCCAGGTCTTGGTGTGCGTGCACGGGTGGCCAGAATCAAAGCGTATTTTTTCTCGTGTGGTTAATCCGTTACGAGATGCCGGCTTTGATGTTGTCGCGCCTGACCTGCGCGGTTTTGGCGAATCAGGGTTAGCAACCGACAGTTTCTATGACGTGGTGTCTCATGCGCGCGACATTGAGGCGTTGGTGTTTGATCATCTTGGGTACGAGTCCGTTGTTCTTGTGGGTGGCGACTTAGGTGGCCCCGTCATTCAAGAGATGGCATTGCGTAGTCCGAATCGCGTGGAACGCATGGTGTTGTTCAACTCGCCGCTTCCAATGGATAAGGAACGCATGGCCGGCATGCGGACTCGTCCTTCGGTCGAGGTGATGGATTATTTCATCCGTCAGGGGACTGATGCAGATGCGTTAGCCAGTGAATTGAACACTGAAGAGAAACGCGCTCAATACATCAGCGAGTTCTATTCCACGCGTCTGTGGGCGCATCCTGGTGCATTCAATGCTGACGAAATTGCGTGGCATGTTGAACCATTTCGTGACGCGAAAAAACTTCGCGCGTCGTTTGTAAATTATGAATCTGCATTTGATGCAACGAAACGAAGTGGAAAACCGTTGTATGGCAGGAATCTAGTGACTCCAACGCTGATTCTGTTCGGCACAAGTGACCAGGTGATCTACCCGGACTTTGATCTCATGGCTGCAATTGTGTTCGACAATCATGAAGCGCCAATTCGCATTAAGAACTGTGGACATTTTGTGCCGTGGGAGGCAGCTGAAGAATTTATTTTTCGTACAGTTGAATTCTGTCGAAGAAAATAATTATTTGTCCTGTGACATTTTCTCGGCGATTGCACGATCTCGTCGAATGACATTTCTGATCAAGACTGAACCGACAACTCCGACTCCGGCGAGCATGACAAGAAATACTGTGTACTGCATCCAGCCACCACGATCGCCAGAACTTTGTGGCTTTTTTCCGCAATCAGGGCGGGGGTTTGAATTAATACATTCAGAGGGATCATTTACTAAGTCGTATACATATGTTGAGTCGGTTACTTCTGCAGTTGCAACGGTGGAGTCAGTAGGGGTGTCGGCTGCATGAACTGCAGAGAGCCCAAACGGGGCAAGCGTGAGAACAATGGCACAGGTGATGGGGGCGATACGGGGCATGGGTCTATCGTCTCACGCCAACTAGAGTTGACAAAGTCATGAGCACGACTCCTCCCTCCGCCCAGCACGATGTAGTCCTCGTTGTTGATTTTGGAGCGCAATATGCCCAACTCATAGCAAGGCGTGTGCGCGAAGCTCAGGTGTATTCAGAAATTGTTCCGTACCGCATTACTGCAGCAGAAGTAGTTGCAAAAGCGCCGAAGGCGATCATTTTGTCAGGCGGCCCCAAAAGTGTTCATGTAGATGGCGCACCGTTGCTCGACCCCGCAATCTATGAATTAGGAATTCCAATCCTTGGCATTTGTTACGGATGTCAATTGGTGGCACAGCAATTAGGTGGCGTTGTGTCACGCGGTGGTCGTGGCGAATATGGCCGCGCCACTCTCACTCGCAGTTCTTCAACTTCGACGTTACTTGGTGGTTCAACACCCCAGGTGCACGACGTGTGGATGAGCCATTTCGATTTCGTTAGTGAAGCACCGGCTGGCTTTGTCGGTACGGCAGCAACCCCTGATGCACCGAACGCTGTCATTGAAGATGATGCACGTCGCATCTATGGAGTGCAATATCACCCCGAAGTTGTGCACACGTCTAGCGGTCAAGACCTTCTGGTGCGATTCTTGGTGGACATTGCGAAATGCAAACAAGACTGGACAATGGCAAGCATTGTTCATGATCAGATCGAAGCGATTCGCGCACAAGTCGGAACTGAACGTGCAATTTGCGGTTTGTCAGGCGGTGTTGATTCGTCAGTTGCTGCTGCAATCGTGCATCAAGCGATCGGTTCGCAGCTCACATGCGTATATGTAGATACAGGCCTCATGCGTCGTGGTGAAAGTGAACAAGTTGTTGAGACATTTCGCAAGAGCATGGGTATTGAGCTAATTCATATTGATGCTGGTGACAGATTCTTTGCTGCACTTGCGGGTATTACAGAACCAGAAGCGAAGCGCAAAGCAATAGGTGAATTGTTTGTACGCATTTTCGAAGAAAACACTGGCGGGCTTACCGACGCGAAGTACCTAGTGCAAGGAACGTTGTATCCCGACATTGTGGAAAGTGGCGGACACGATGGCACTGCTGCAGTGATCAAGAGTCACCACAATGTTGGCGGACTGCCCGATGATATGACTCTCGAGCTATGTGAACCTTTGCGTGCATTGTTTAAAGATGAAGTACGAAAAGTTGGTGTTGAAGTTGGCTTAAGTGATGACATCGTGTGGCGTCAACCATTTCCTGGTCCTGGTCTTGGTGTTCGAATCATTGGCGAAGTCACGCCAGACAAAGTGGCAACATTGCAGCACGCAGATGAAATAGTTCGTCATGAAGTAAAAGCAGCAGGTCTCGAGCGTGAGATCTGGCAGGCCTTTGCAGTGCTTGCCGATATTCGTAGCGTTGGTGTCATGGGAGACGAGCGCACCTATGGCCGGCCCATCATTATTCGTGCTGTCACCAGTGACGATGCCATGACAGCTGACTGGGCCAGATTGCCCTATGACCTTTTGGAAAAGATGTCGAGCCGCATCATTAATGAGGTGCCTGGCATCAACCGCGTTGTCTACGACGTGACCTCAAAGCCGCCTGGCACTATTGAGTGGGAATAGCCCATCTGGGCTCATATCCACTCCCGTAAGGCTCTCAGGGGCCGCCATCGGGCCATAACGCCACCCAAGTAGCCTGACAAGGTCATGTTTTCGACCCGTCACCACCGGGGGCCCTTGCGGTCCGTACTGGTCTCTTTTCTTGCTGTTGGCATCATGGGGGGCACGGTTATTGCCCCACGCCTTGCGTCGGCTGACTCTATTGACGACAAACGACGCCAGGTAGCCAATATTGCCGATCAGCTCGACAAGTTGACCGAGCAGATGGATGCGCTTGGCGAAGATTATTCACAATCGCTGACCGACCAAGCTGACTTGGCAGTGGAGATAGATAAGGCACAGGCCGATGTGGCGGCAGCTGAAGCGCAACTATCGCAGATGCGAGGCACGTTGTACATGTCTGCAGTTACTCAATTCATGCACGGTGGTCGAAATTCAACTTTGACAAATCTTTTTGCGTCATCAGGTGGTGTCCAAGATTCGTTGCAGCGCAGTCAGTTGTTATCAATTGCTATGAACCAAGGTTCGCTCACCACAGATTCATTAGATGCAACTGCCACCTCGTTGACAAAGAAAAAAGCCGTATTAGAAAAAAAACGTAAGCAAGCAATCAGTGTCGGAATTTCTGTAAAAAAACGCCAAGGTGCAGCAGAAGCATTAGCTGCGCGTTATCAGCAATTGCAATCGACCGTAAAGGGTGATCTCGTTGATTTGTTGCGTGAAGAACGTAACCGCAGAGAATCACAGGCACTGTCAGATGCGCAAAAAGCCGCAGCTGGATACAGCAGTAAATACGCATCGATCCAACGGCGATATAGCAATCTGCCAAAAGTTTCGGCTCGCAGTCAGTTAGCAATCAAAGCTGCATTGGCCCAGTTGGGAGTTGCGTATCGGTATGGCATGAGTTCGCCTGGACATGCGTTTGATTGCTCGGGACTGACCACGTATGCATGGGGTAGAGCTGGAGTTGGTCTTGCGCGTAACTCTCGTTCCCAATTCAACACATTGCCGCATATTCCGAAAGAACTAGCGCAACCCGGCGATCTGATTTTTCAAGGGTCTCCAATCCATCACGTGGGTATTTATCTAGGAAACGGCACCATGGTGCACGCACCGCAATACGGCGACGTTGTGAAAATCTCAGCCATTCGTTGGAACAAAGTCGTTGGCGTCGCCCGGCCGGGTTGATTGCCACTACGGTAAATCTCCATGCAGGGGATCGACGAAGTAAAAGTAGAAGCGTGGCTCAACGCAAATATTGACGGCGCGCAGGGTCCGTATACATACGATCTAATTGCTGGCGGTCGAAGCAACATCACTTTTCGGGTGACTGATGCGAACGGAATGCAGTTAGTCCTACGTCGTCCGCCAATGGGCCACGTATTGGCAACTGCTCACGACATGGCACGCGAACATCGCATTATCTCTGCAGTGGGTAAGACCAATGTGCCCGTGCCTCGCACTCTCGGAGTCTGCACAGACGAAGATGTCAATGGCGCACCGTTTTATGTAATGGCGTTTGTTGATGGCGTGGTGCTTGATAGTCCGGACAAAGGGTTGTTGTTGCCCGAAGCATTGCGTACCAGTGCAGCTGAAGACCTTATTGATGTGTTAGCCGATCTGCATGCGGTCGATATCGATGCTGTTGGTCTCGGAGACTTAGCGAAGCGTGAAGGATACGTTGAGCGCCAAGTGAAGCGTTGGAGCACACAGTGGGCTAACTCAAAAACACGTGAACTACCCGCAGTCGAAGAAGTGGCTCGACTGCTCGCTGAAAACATTCCGGTACAACATGGTGTTGCAATCGCACATGGTGATTATCGCTTCGGCAACTGTCTGACCAATATTGCAACAGGAAAGATTGCTGCAGTACTTGACTGGGAGTTGTGCACGTTGGGCGACCCGCTGGCTGATCTTGGGTATGTCGGTATTTACTGGACTGATCCTGGCCAACCGATGTTGCGTCATAATGATCCGTCTGGTCACCCAGGCTCGTGCACGTTTGACCACTTGGTGCAACGGTATGCAACACGCACCGGCCGGGACGTTTCAAACGTTGGGTACTACAAGGCGTTTTCCAGTTTCCGATTGGCAGTTATTTCCGAAGGTGTGTACGCAAGGTATTTACACGGCGCGATGGGTGACCAAGATATTGACCTTGCACCGATGAAACTCGGAACCGAAACGTTGGCGGAAGCTGCGCTTGCAGCATTGACAGGAAAGTAACTATGGCTGTTTTAGAAGGTTGGGTAAAAGATTCGTTTACCTCTGCATCATTAACCCGTGACACGTATCGCAAGGGGACTGGCCCAGTAGTCATTGTGGTTCACGAAATTCCAGGTATCACACCTGCAGTAGAACGTTTTGCAAACGATGTCGTGAGCGCAGGGTTCACAGTTGTAATGCCTGACCTAGTGGGGACTCCTGGCCGCGAAGTAAGCGGAAAATACTTAGCGTCATCAATGTCAAAAATTTGTATCGCAAAAGAATTCACAACATTGGCTCTTCAGAAAACGTCGCCGATTATTTCTTGGCTACGCGCATTAGCCCGTGCGCTGCACAATGAAATTGGCGGAAAAGGCGTTGGTGCGGTTGGCATGTGCTTCTCTGGCGGATTCGCTCTCGGCATGATGGTGGATGACATCATGATTGCACCAGTTCTCTCTCAGCCGTCACTTCCATTTGCAGTGGGTACTGCGCGTGGTGCAGATCTGAACCTGTCGCCAGATGACATGTCGGTCATCACTCAGAGAGCTGCAGATGGGTGCCAGGTTTTGGGATTGCGATTTACGCAAGACAAATTAGTGGGCGATCGTTTCGCCTCATTGCGCAAACTTATTGGGGATGCGTTTATCGCAGTCGAGATTCCATCGCAGTCTCCGAAAGACCACAGCGTTCTGACCGAACAGCGTGATGAAACCAGCGTGCAGCGCGTACTTGCTTTCTTCAGCGAAAAACTGAAGTAGTTATCGCGGGCCACCATCAACGGGAAGCATGGTTCCGGTGGTGTAACTGCTGGCATTGCTAGCTAAGTACAGAGCCGCACCGACAATTTCATGTGGTTCGCCACCGCGTTGCAACATATAACCAGTCTTAGCCGCTTTGTTGAAACGTTCCATGTCCCAAGCCTTTGAGATATCTGTCAAGAATGGCCCTGGCACGATGCAATTGACACGAACATGGGGCGCATAGGTTCGTGCAAGCCCCATCGTCAAGTTGTTAACCGCAGCCTTCGCAGCACCGTAGATCACTTCGTTCGGTGATGGTCGTGAACTCGCAATTGACGACACATTGATAATGGAACCACCACGTACGTTCCCGTCAGGGTTCTTTGTAGTCATGTGAGTGCCGATGAGTGCCGATAAACGGAATGGTCCCTTTAAGTTCACGCCAAGAACTTTGTCATACAAATCTTCTGTGACTTCTACAAGGGATGAATACAACGGAGACATTCCTGCATTGTTAACAAGAATGTCAATGTGTCCAAATTCTGCAATGGCAGTAGTTGCCAGCATTTCTGCGTCCGACCAGGACGCGGCGTGATAACCAATCGCAAGCGCACGACGCCCTAACGCGCGAACTTCATTCGCAACTGTTTCACAATTCTCAACCTTGCGACTTGCAACAACAATATTCGCACCGTGTTCTGCAAACGCCAATGCCATTTCGCGACCAAGGCCGCGACTGCCACCTGTGATGATGGCGGTCTTGCCCTCTAATGAAAAAAGATCTGTCATGTCGTTACCTTTGCTGAATACTCAGGGTGTTTGAATGACGCAACGGTACGTCGCACATCAGCATTGGCCGATACCAGAAGATGCCGTGCCAGTAATCCCTTTGCTGCCTTGGCATTGTGGCCACCCACCACAGCCCCTGAATGCGACACAAGGTCAACACGAACAACGTTGTCAAGAAGATTCCAATTGATGGCAGCTCTGTGCTCATTCGGCAATAGGTCGATTGCCGCCTTCTTTTTTACCGTCGCAACTAGTGCATCTGTGATTGCTTCATTCCAGAATTTCGACATAGTGCCAAATGGTGCGAGACGTGCGCCCATTTTTAATCGATAGTCGGGGATTTGATCATCAGCACGCACGAGACCAAGTAACCCAGATGGAACAATGATGCGTTTTATGAATGCGTTGCGCTGTGTTGCCGTCAGAGATGCAAGATCCAGGTGATCCCAAACGACTCCGGTGTATCGCTGCCATGCAGGAAGACACGGTGCATCAACTAATTGCATGTTGGAAGATTGCGCGCGTGTTAGGTGCGCCCCACTTACACCGAGAAGTTTTTGTGTACCACCTTTTTCTTTTCGTAATTGCGCAACTACAAGCGCACGTTGCGTTGCAAGTGTGTCACCAAAAATTCCACTGTCGTAGGACCACCTAATGTTTGGTTTGCCATCCAATGCTTTACCTTCTGTCGGAGGAAGCAGTAACAAAAAATCATTCACACTCATCTATCCAAGTCTTGCACGATGTGCATACGATGAAGTTATGCAAGTACATGTTGATTCCAAAAAATGCCAAGGACATAACCGTTGTTATGCATTAGCGCCCGAAATATTTGATGTTGATGACTACGGGCAGGCATTCGAATTAAACGATGGTGTTCTTCCAGTCGCACTGGAAGAAAAAGCCCGATTGGCCGTTGCCAACTGTCCTGAATTCGCAATAACAATAGAGGAATAGAAACATGACATCTGTATACGGACCCGCAACTAACTGGGCAACTGATTTCGATCATGCTGACCCGGAGTACAACAAAAATATTCACAAAATTTGGGATGACTTGAAAACTTCTGGATGTCCCATTGCACACACTGATCGGTACGGCGGTGCGTGGTTGCCTCTTACGTATGAAATGGTTCATGAGATTTCGTACGACACCGCACATTTCTCTAGTCGCAGTCCAGTTGTTGGCCAATTAAAACCAAGTGAAATTCCTGATGCGGTTCCAGCTCCAGTCGGTGGTGTCCCGCCAATCTCAAGTGATCCTCCATTTCACGCCGGAGCACGTCACTTGTTGCTGCCGATATTTGCACCCAAAGCAATCGATCCGTTGAACAGTGTGATCAGAGAGTTCTGTCACAAACTTATTGATGACATGGGTGACAAAGAATTTGTTGATGGCGCAGTTGAGTATGCGCAGAATATTCCTGTCATGGTTGTCGCACACTTGTTGGGGTTCCCACTAGAGGACGCTGATCAATTCCGTTTGTGGATTCGTTCCGCACTTGAGGATGTTGGTGAGGCTCGTGAACAACGCGAATCAGATCAGTTGGCACTTGCTGACTACATCAACAAGCACATTGATGAGCGCATGGAGAATCCAGGTGATGATCTCATTTCCTATCTGCTGAATGCCGAGATGGAAGGGGAGAAGTTGTCGCGTGAACATGTCTTCGGAACTGTTGCACTCGCTCTGATCGCTGGAATCGACACCACCTGGAGTGCGCTCGGGTCATCTTTGTTGCATCTGGCAAGTAATTCAGTTGACCGCCGTCGACTTGTTGAGAATCCATCGATGATTGCCCAGGCCATTGAAGAGTTCCTTCGTGCATATGCCCCCGTCACCATGGCGCGTCTTGTTACTGAAGACATGGAATTCCATGGTGTGCATATGAAGAAGGAAGATTGGGTTCTTCTTCCTTTCCCTGCAGCCAACCGTGATGAGAAAGAGTTTCCGAACGCTGATGTAGTGGATATCGATCGCGAAATCAATCGGCACACGGCATTTGGTTTAGGAATTCACCGATGCATTGGGTCTAACTTGGCCCGCCTTGAGCTGAATGTGGCCGTCGAAGTATTCCTCGAGCGGTTCCCGGATTTTGAACAGGACACCAAGGAAGAAGTGAAGTGGAGCCTTGGGCAAGTCAGAGGTCCGCGCAAGTTGCCTCTTCGCATTTTGACCCGCTCCTAAGACTTTGGGTCGGGCACCATATTTGGGACGCCTAATGCCTAACATATAGGGATGCGCGTACACGTAGACCCCTCCAAATGCCAAGGACATAACCGCTGTTATGCCTTAGCTCCCGAATTATTCGATGTTGACGATTACGGCAACGCTTTCGAACTTAATGATGGTGTTGTCCCTGCCGGCCTTGAAGCCAAAGCACGCCTTGCGCTTGCTAACTGTCCCGAATTTGCAATCTCAATCGAGGAATAGTCATGAGTGAAACCGTTTACGGCCCAGTAACTGATTGGGCGACAGACTTTGACCATGGTTCACCTGCATACGCAGCGAACCAGCACAAAATTTGGGATGACCTGAAGAACTCGGGTTGCCCAATTGCTCACACTGATCGTTACGGCGGCACCTGGTTGCCACTGACACATGAAATGGTGCACTCCATTGCGTATGACACCGATCATTTCTCAAGTGAGGGCCCAGTTGTTGGTCAGTTAAAGCCAAGTGAAGTGCCAGATCGCATCGGTGCACCTATCGGGCCCGTACCACCGATCTCGTCTGATCCTCCGTTCCACAATGAGGCACGTCGCTTGTTGCTTCCTGCTTTCTCTCCAAAGATGATTGATCCTTGGCGCGATGAAGTTATTGAGATTTGTAACAAACTCATTGACGACATGGGCGATGCAGATCACATCGATGCTGCGTTGCAATACTCACAGCACATTCCGGTCATGGTTATCGCTCGCATGCTTGGTTTGCCAGTTGAAGATGGCGACAAGTTCCGCGGTTGGGTCAACTTGGTTCTTAGCGGAATCGGCGAAGAGCGCACTGAAGCGCGCATGCAGCAATTCATGGAATTCAATGAGTACCTCGCATTCCATGTCAATGATCACAAGGAAAACCCTCGCGAAGATCTCATCTCGTTCTTGTTGAATGCGGAAATTTTCGGTGAGAAGTTGTCGCTTGAGCACGCGGTCGGAACAGTCATTCTGTTGTTGATTGCCGGCATCGACACAACATGGAGCGGTATCGGTTCATCGTTGTGGCATCTTGCAACCAACTCAGTAGACCGTCGTCGTTTGGTGGAAAATCCAGACATGATTCCTACAGCAATTGAAGAATTTCTGCGTGCGTATGCACCTGTCACCATGGCACGTGTTGTCAAGGAAGACATGGAATTCCATGGCGTGCAGATGAAGAAAGAGGATTGGGTTCTTCTGCCATTCCCTGCAGCAAACCGTGATGACAAGCAATTTGCAAATGCACATGAAGTAGTAATCGATCGCGAAGAGAACCGCCATGCCGCTTTTGGTCTTGGTATTCACCGTTGCCTCGGTTCAAACCTTGCTCGTTTGGAAATGAATGTCGCCATTGAAGTATTCCTTCAGCGGTTCCCAGACTTCTCTGTTGATGCAAACGAAATAGTTACGTGGAGCACCGGTCAGGTTCGCGGACCTCGCTCGTTGCCATTCGTGATCAACGCACGCGCATAACACCTCATACTTCGCGCCGACACAGTCCGCTCGTAAGATGGCGGGACCATGTCAGATCAACTATTTAGCGCTTCAGGTAACAGCACGCCGCTGAACCCTGACCAACAAGAGGCTGTGTATCACCCAGGTGGTCCACTGCTTGTTGTTGCTGGTGCTGGCTCGGGCAAAACTCGTGTTCTTACTCAACGCATTGCATGGCTGATTTCGCAAGGCACATCGCCGTTCGCCATTTTGGCCATCACGTTTACTAATAAGGCCGCTGAAGAAATGCGACATCGTGTTGCTGACTTAGTGGGTCCTACCGCGCGCTCAATGTGGGTCACCACATTTCATAAGGCCTGTGTTCGTATGTTGCGTCAACATGCCGAGCTCATTGGGTACCCCAAGCAGTTCACCATTTATGATTCGCAAGATTCAAAGCGACTTGTCGGGTACGTCATTCGTGACATGGGGCTGGACGCCAAAAAGTTCCCCGCAAATGCAGCGCAGTCAAAAATCAGTTTGTGGAAGAACGAACTAATAACTGCGTCGGTTGCATTTGATACAGCCGAACATATATCTGCGCGCCGCAATGCCGAGATTTATCGTGAGTATCAGGCGCGTCTCATTCGTGCCGGCGCAATGGACTTCGACGACTTGTTGGTCAACGTGGTGCGATTGTTTGAAACGCATCCTGAAGTGTTGCGTCAATATCAAGAACGTTTTCAACACATTCTCATTGATGAATATCAGGATACGAACCAGGCACAGAATCGCATTGTCCTCATGTTGGGCGCGTTGCATCACAACGTGTGTGTGGTGGGTGATAGCGACCAGAGCATTTACAAATTTCGGGGCGCCGACATGCGCAATATTGATCAATTCGAAAGTGCGTTTGGCGAGGCAACGGTTGTGGTGCTTGCGCAAAATTATCGCAGCACGCAGACAATTCTTACGGCGGCTAACGCTGTGATCTCGCAAAATGTCGGTAGACGTCCGAAAGATCTATGGACATCAGCAGGCGATGGTGAACGCATTGTCCGCTACTTTGCAGAGAACGAATATGACGAAGCTGCGTGGGTGTCGTCAACGGCGCAAGATATTCATACAAAAGAGAAGCGTGCGTGGGGCGATATTGCCATTATGTATCGCACCAACGCACAGAGCCGCGCCATTGAAGAATCAATGATGCGCTCAGGAATTCCATACAAAGTTGTTGGCGGAACAAAGTTTTACGAGCGGCGTGAAGTAAAGGACGCCATTGCCTATTTGAAGGCTGGTGCAAACCCGCTCGATGAAATCAGCATCAAGCGAGTGCTAAACGTACCGAAGCGTGGCATCGGTGATACAAGCATCGGAAAGATCGACCTTTTCGCCACCGCAAATAACATTTCATTTATTGATGCCATGCGCCGTGCAAGCGAAGCGGGCGTGTCTGGCGGCGCAATCAATGGAATCGCATTGTTTGTCACCTTGGTCGACGAAATGAACGCATCGCTTGCAGATGGCCCATCTGCATTGCTGGAAGTTGCAATGAATAACAGCGGTTACATCACCGAACTTGAACAAGAAGCAACAGTAGAAGCTGCTGGTCGACTTGAAAACATCTCTGAACTCATTGGTTCTGCAGCCGAATTCACTCAGGTAGAAGAATTCCTTGAACAAGTTGCTCTTGTTGCAGACACAGATGATCTTGATGCTGAAAACCATATTGTGCTGATGACATTGCACTCTGCAAAAGGACTTGAATACCCAGTTGTTTTCTTAGTGGGCTGTGAAGAAGGAATTTTCCCGCACAACCGCGCATTGCTTGACCCTGCAGAACTAGAAGAAGAACGCCGTCTTGCATATGTAGGGCTTACTCGTGCACGCGAGCGGTTACTTGTATCTCACGCATGGCAGCGCATGTTGTTCGGGCAGTCGCAGTACAACCCACCGTCACGGTTCTTGGCCGAAGTACCAGCTGAATTATTTGACCGTCAGGGCAATGTTGATTCGGGTTCTGATCACGGACGCGTCTTTGGTCGCACCTCAACCGATTGGAACGACGCAGAACTTCCGGCGTATAAGCGCCGCAACGATGATGACGATGATGATTCGTTTGGTCGCTCATACGGGCGTCGCGCTGAACGTGCAGTGCGCCCTGCAGCAGAACCCCGCAATACAGAACACCTTGTGGGGCTCAAGCCCGGCGATGACGTGATGCACTCTGTGTTCGGTGAAGGCGTTGTTATCGAGATCAAAGGCACCGGCGACAAGACTGAAGTCACTGTCCGCTTCCGCGATAAGGGCACCAAACACTTGGCTCTCGCATGGGCGCCGTTAACAAAACTTTCGTGAAGTTCTTTTTCGAGG
>Ga0194047_10000953_pt1 | contig 18433 bp, 10 predicted proteins | sample JunL225m_MetaG_2_FD_160070 | JGI IMG/M metagenome (GOLD analysis project Ga0194047, IMG submission 160070) | Anoxic zone freshwater microbial communities from boreal shield lake in IISD Experimental Lakes Area, Ontario, Canada - Jun2016-L221-5m | ecosystem: Environmental > Aquatic > Freshwater... | reverse complement strand
TTGCTCGGTGAGCAAGGTGGTATTGAAAAGCAGGACTCTGATTTCAAAAAACACAGACGATTAGAATCATTTAAAAAAGGAGCAAAAACTGCGCTCTTTGGTGCAGCACTTGGTTTCCTTGCACAAGAAACATTCAACACAATTCTTCCTACAAACACTGATAGTGTTATTTCTGAAACTGCAAAACACACTGCAGGTATGGCCAAAGGCTGGGTTAATGGCAAGGGAGTATTTGGTGGGTGGAATAGTGATGATATTGGATTGCACGAAAAAACAACACCAACGCTTGGTTTGTTTCGTTGGATGGCGGGTGAACATGCACACATACCTGCTGCAGATTTGCATGATTATCATTTGGGTCATGAAAACCTCAAACTTCCACCAGGAGTTGATGTACATCCAAATGGTGATGGCACATTTGCATTTGTAAAAGATGGTCAACCAATCGAGGACATGGATCATCTCAAACTTTTGGATGATAATGGAAATGTCGATACTGAACTTCTCAGAAGTCATTGTATTGGCACTACCCAAATTCTCACTGGTGGTGTGGTGACAGGTACCGCAAAAGAATATGTAGACACTCATCCACACTTTGAAAAAATCCATTATGGTAAATGGAATGAAAACGGCACAGTAATTTCAGATCACAATGAGATCCGTACACATTGGGCAGGCGTTGATGCAAATGGAAATCCGATACTTACTATAAACAAAATGACGAGTGATGGTTCATGGCACCAGCTTGCAGATGGCACAAAGGATTCTGTCGATGCGCAAGCAATTATAAAAAGCGGAAAGGCAGAAATGCTTTGCGCAATGTCTCGAAATACACAATTTAATGTACTTCGAATTCCTATTGATGTGCACGGAAATCCAGTACCACCACTCGACAAAATTGCTGAGTACAAAGAATTTTTTGAGCATGATGCAAATGGTCACCTTGTTTTTAGAGACGCTCACAATAATATCGTTCCTGAAGGAAAAGGTGGTCACCCTGTATTTTTAGGTAAATACGGCACAATGGCATATCAGACTGGAGTTGCCGCAGATGGCAAACCAATCTTTGCAGCGCTCAGTACTATCGTCGGCCATGGTCGCGATACGCTTTCTGTCGATACAACTGTATCAAATATCAGAATTGATTTACCAAACGACATCGAAGTCCCACTCTTTATGCACGCCGGCAATCGCCAGCCACTTGAGAGAGGAGAGAATTCAGAAGTTATCGCTGGGCAAATTGAACAAACTACTTCACTATCAGTTCCGTATGGATATTATTATTCTGGAAATAGCGGTAATGGCCGTCCAAAGAAGTATTTTTCGAATTGGCAAAATTTTAGAAATTCAAATGGATCAGTTCATAATCTAATTTCACTTATTCAATCAAGAAACACTTTAGGTGCAATAACTATTCCTGCTAATGCTGTATCAGGAATAGCAAATCCAAGTGCTACTGGATCTTATAAAAAATTAAATAATAAAAAATCCTTTTCGAATTGGCAAAATTTTAGAAATTCGAGCAGTTCTATTAATAATTTAGTTTCAGGTGCTCAATTGAATTCTGGTCCGAGTGATAATACTAAAAATTATGATTATGTTTTTGATTATCTAGAAACCTTGGAAAATTACAAGACCTCTTCAAATGAAAAACAAAAAAAACTTATTGAGTATAGGCATGGTGCATACAATAGAAGATATGATGAAAAATTAAATTTGGAGGATTTTATTCTTTTTGAAAAAGGTAGAATCGAACGTCAAATTGAAAATATCGCAATTGAAGACTCAAACGTGGGTGATAAACCATTTTCTCCAGAATTTTATCAAACGGCTCCAATGATTAAGGGTATAGAAAACGCGGATGAAATTGCGGTATTTTTGGATTCAACTGCAATTGGAGATGCTGTTATGATGTTACCGATCATTGATTCTCTACACAAGTACATCGAAATAAATAAACTCAAAAAGGATATTGTTTTTGTTTCTTCACAAAAAAATCTTTTCAAATCATTTGCGGAACAATATAACAATGTAAAAATACTTAGTTTGGCTGAATCAAAAACATATTTTGAGGGAAGTAAATCAACCAAACGCTACATTATAAATACTGATAAAACTTTTGAAGATTATGAACAATTAGGTTTGTCTGATACTGATGTTGCAAACCCAGAAAAAGTTTTATCTATTGATTGGTCTTCTTGGAAGAGTGGAGATAAAGAAGAATATCCAGTTGCTGAAGGTAAGACTATTAAATATGATATGATGCCTGCTCGTGCTGCTCGAAGATTTGAAATCATGTTGGGTCAAAAGCTTTATGATGACATAAACGCAATTGACCACTATATTGAAAAAAATAAAAATTTTGATACTGAAAGTCAAGAAATTTCCACAAAATATAATATCAAATCTGGAGAAGAAGTCATGTTAATTTCCGCTGGTTCCTCAAATACTGTCAAAGAATATCAACCTGAAAAATGGAAAGAAGTTATTGAAGGGATTTTCGCTAAAAATCCAAATGCACATATTCTATTTCTCGACGATCCAGACACAACACGTAGAAAAAAATATGGAGACATGCTTGATCCACTGATTGCTGCTGGTGCAAAAATTTCTCGAGTTTCTGAGCCTATATCAAAAATGAATACTATTATGGGTATGTCAGAATATGTTATTACTCCTGATACGGGCCTCGGGCACTATGCAGGAGCGATGGGAAGAAAAAACATTATGCTTATTCTTGGAGATCCTGTTTTGTGGAGTACTCCTGGAACAAAGCGTATTATGCACAAAAAAGCTCATGAATTATACAAGCGAGGTATTAGTATGTTTCATCCTGCATGGTCTGCTGAAGCTGCGGGAAAATATTTTACAGAGGATGAAAATGGTGTATTGGTCGGAGCTTCAGACATTGATCCTAAGGAGATACTAAAAGCTATAGAAAAATATCAATTATTAAATACAAATCCTTAGTGTGAGGATATGTTTTGCAACTTTAGTCTATTGTGATACCGTAATACAAGTATGAACACATCAAAAAAAGTGGTTATCTTGGGCTCTGGATTTGCGGGGATTTATGGGGCGCTCTCTGTGTATAAAAATTGTGGAAAAGATGTTTCAATTACAATTATTAATCGTACAAACTATTTTCTTTTTACGCCGATGCTTCACGAGGTAGCAACGGGTGGACTCGGGTATCATCAGATTGTCGAATCAATTCGTGAAATAGTTTACAAAAAAAAGATTAATTTTATCGAGGCAAATATTTTGTCGGTTGATGTTGCAAACAAAAAAGTTTTGACTGATGGAGTGACAGTTGAGTATGACGTACTTGTGATTGCCACAGGTGCGACGACGAATTTTTTTGGAACTCCTGGTGCAGAAGAGAATTCGTTTGTGCTCAAAAATTTGCACGATGCAATACAAATCCGTGATCGCATCATCGATATTTTTGAAGCTGCATCCAAAGAAACTGATACTACAAAAAAACGAGCAATGCTTTCGTTTGTTGTGGTGGGTGGTGGAGCAACTGGTGTTGAAATTATTTCTGAAATCGCAGAATTATGTTCTGATACACTCAAACAATATTACAAAGACAAAATCGGATGTGATGACATTACGATTAGTCTCATAAATTCGGCACCTGAATTATTGTCGGTTTTTGATCCCAAAATTCGCGCATATGCACAAAAAATTCTAGAAAAAAACAGTATCAAAATTTTATTGAATACAAAAGTTTCTGGTGTGACCAAAGCAGGTGTAACACTCGGAGATGGTACATTACTTGCTTCGGAAACAGTTATTTGGAGTGCCGGTGTAAAGCCAAATGAAATCGTGACGACAGGTGGAGAATTACCCAAAGACAAAGGTGGAAGAATCGTCACAAGTAAAACATTTCAGGTTGTAGGACTCACCGATGTTTTTGCTGTTGGAGATGTGTCACATTTCGATGAATCATCTGAGAGAGGATTGCCAATGCTCGCACAAGTTGCAGTCATGCAGGGTAAATTACTTGGAAAAAACATACATAATTTCATACATAATAAATCACTTGTAAATTTTGTATATAAATCAAAAGGTGAATTTGTTTCGCTTGGTCATGGTGAAGCTACGGGGGTTGCGTTTGGTGTGCACGTGTATGGCAGGCTCGCGTGGTTTATGTGGCGTACTATTTATTTATTTAAATTTATTTCAAAATCAAAACGAGTACGTATTGTGTTTGATTGGACAATGCAATTATTTTCAAATCGAGACATTACTCGTGCGTCATAATATATGGAAAACACAAATAAAAAACTTTGGTTTCGACGTAAAACATTTGGTTGGGGATGGTATCCAATCACGTGGCAAGGTTGGAGTGTAATTATTTTGTATGTACTTGATCTTGTGTCGAATGCGATTTTTGCCAACAATCATGTAAATTCAAATTCAGATTTTTTGATGCAATTTTTTCCACACTATCTCGTGCTCACAATATTTTTGATTATTATTTGTTACGCAACAGGCGAAAAACCAAAGTGGACATGGGGTTTCAAAAAGTAGGACACTGTGTGATATAGTTGCCATATATGGATAAAGCAAAGGCGTATTTCAAAGGTAAAAAAATAACTGTTATGGGGTTGGGGCTTCTCGGTAAAGGACTCGGGGATACGATTTTTCTCGCACAGTGTGGCGCTCGTTTGATAGTGACTGATTCAAAAACAAAAGAACAATTAGCAACCTCTATTGCCGTACTCAAAAAATTCAAAAATATAAAATTTGTACTCGGTGAACATCGACTTGAGGATTTTGAAAATTGTGACATGATTCTCAAGGCGCAGGGTGTGCCACAAGATTCGATATACATTGCACACGCTCGCAAAAACAAAATTCCAATTCGAATGGATGATGAATTACTTATTTCTTTTTTACCCAAAAATGTAAAAGTAATTGGCGTTACGGGTACTCGAGGCAAGACGACGGTGACGAGTTTGATATATCATATTTTGAAAAAGGCGGGCAAACGTGTGCATCTCGGTGGAAATATTCGCGGTGTTGCGACACTTTCACTCCTACCAAAAATAAAATCTGGCGATATTGTCGTACTCGAATTGTCGAGTTGGCAACTCCAAGGATTTGGCGAGTCAAAAATTTCTCCGCATGTTTCTGTGTTTACAAATTTCATGCCCGATCATATGAATTATTACAAAAATAATCTTGATGATTATTTTGCCGACAAAGCATTTATTTTCAAATATCAAAAAGAAGGCGACACGCTTGTAATTGGAGAAAGTTTAACAAAGAAAACTCCTAAAAAATTTAAAGGAAATTTAATTGTTTCAAACAAAAATACTGTTCCCAAAAATTGGAAACTTCAAATCGTAGGCGAGCACAATATCGAAAACGTTGCGCTCGCAATCGATGCAGTCCGTGCGCTCAAAATTCCAATGGCAAAAATTAAATCTGGTGTCGAAAGTTTCAAAGCTGTTGAGGGTCGTTTACAATTGGTAAAAAACATCAAAGGTATTTCGATTTACAATGACAATAATTCCACAACTCCGGAAGCTACAATTGTGGCACTCAAATCGTTTCCACGAAAGCAAATCGTGCTTATTATGGGTGGTGCCGACAAAAATTTGGATACTACCGAGCTTCTCAAAACCGCCGAGGAATGCGCGCATACAGTAATTCTCTTGCCGGGTACAGGAAGTGAAAAAATAATGAACGAAGATTTTTACCGCGCAGAAAATTTAAAAGATGCACTCGAGACCGCATTTAAATCCGCCGACAAAGGCGATGTGGTACTCTTTAGTCCCGGTTTCGCATCATTTGGATTGTTCAAAAACGAATACGATCGCAACGACCAATTTTTGAAATTAGTTAAAGGATTGAAATAAAAAATATGTCTCGAAAAATTATACTTGCTTCAACTTCACCACGACGAAAAGAACTACTTGCAAAAACAGGTTTGGCTTTTGAAATTTGCCCAGGAGATTATGAAGAAGATATGACACTACAAATGGAGCCCAAGGAATTGGCAAAATTTTTGTCTCTCGGCAAGGCACAGTCTGTAGTTTCAAAATTTCCCGATGCATTAATTATCGGCTCGGATACGTTTCTTTCGTTTGAGGATAAAGTTTTGGGTAAGCCGCATACGCCAGAAAAAGCAAAAGAAATGTTGCAAATGTTGCGTGGTAATATGCATTCTGTGCTTACTGGATATGCAATTATCGATACCAAAAATAATAAAATTATAAATGATGTTGTTGAAACAAAAGTGTGTTTCAAAAATTATTCAGACCAAGAAATCGACGAATATATTGCAACTGGTGAACCGCTTGAGCGAGCTGGCGGATATGCAATACAAGAAATTGGAAAAAAATTGGTAGAAAAAATTGATGGTGATTTGGACAGTGCAATCGGGCTTCCGGTAAAAAATATTTTAGAATCATTAAAAGAATTTGAAGAATAATATGAACCTCGATTTGTCAAAAATTAAAAAAGTATTTTTTGTTGGGATTGGCGGAATTGGGATTTCGGCGATTGCTCGCATGTTTTTGCAGGAAGGCAAAACGGTGCTTGGTTCTGATATGTCCGAAGGCGAAGTCACCAAAGAATTGGCAGACCTCGGTATTCCGATTTTTATCGGCCAAGGTTTTGATTTGATTCCAAACGATGTGGATTTGATTGTGTACACAACGGCAATCAAACATTATGATCCGAAATTGGTGGAACAAATTTCGGCGACAGGAATTCCTGCAAAAACATACCCAGAAATGTTGCATCTCGTGACTGCAAATAAATATACAATTGCTGTGTGTGGCACGCATGGCAAGACGACGACAACGGCAATGATTGCAAAAATTTTGATTGAAACCAAAAAGGATCCATCGGTAATCGTCGGCTCACTCCTCAAAGAATACAAATCAAATTTGATTGTGGGCGCGAGCGAATATTTTGTCGTGGAAGCATGCGAATACGAACGAAGTTTTCTCAATATTAATCCCAAAATTACCGTGATCACAAATATCGAAGAAGATCACATGGATTATTACAAAGACATTGCCGATATCGAGAATGCGTTTTCGAAATTTCTCGATCAGACAGGTGAGTACGTCGTGTGTGATCCCAGTGACAAAAATCTTGCGCCAGTGCTTGAGGGTAAAAACATACAAATAATTGATTACACAAAATATTTAGATAAAGTGCCAAAGCTTTTGGTTGCCGGGATTCATAATCACAAAAACGCTGCGTGCGCGCTCGCGGTCGCAGAAATTTTGAAAATAAATAATACTGATGCACAAAACGCTGTGGCAAAATTTTCTGGCACATGGCGTCGCATGGATCTCAAAGGTACAACGAAAAACGGCGCGATTGTGTATGACGATTACGCGCATCATCCAACCGAAATCAAAGCGAGTCTCGAAGGCTATCGTGAATTGTATCCCAAAGGTAAACATAAAATTATTGTCGTGTTTCAACCACATTTGTATTCACGTACAAAAGCATTATTTGCAGAATTTACCACTGCATTCAATGAAGCCGATGAAGTATATTTCTTGCCAATCTTTTTTGCTCGTGAAGAGTTTGACCCGACAATTTCATCAGAAATTTTGGCTGATGCGGTTGCCCAAAATGTACCAAGCGCACGAGCCTTCAAAGATTTCGAAGAAGCAGAAAAATTCATTCAACAAGCTAACTTGAGCAAGGGGGATATCCTTGTAACTATGGGTGCGGGGAGAGCATACGAAGTGGGTGATATACTTCTCTAGTTTTTTTGTGTTTAAATTTGACTTCAATCATATAATATGTTATTATATTTTTGAATCAAAAACATGTTATTTTATGCAAAAAGAATCAATTGATTTTTCAAATTTGAAATTATTTTATGAAAAGGCCTTAGGGATCTTGTCTACTGAACCTAAATATACCTCATCGTTTTATGAGGATCATTTTCTGTTTAAGCCAGATATAATTTCTATCGAAGGCGCAGAAAAATTATTCTGGGAATTTGTGAAAGAAAATATTCCTGTGGTTGCTTCAAAAAATATTTCTGATATCTCGAAGTTTGAAAAAAGAATCACTCTCGTCTCCGAACGTACAATGCTTGTGATCATTATAATGCGTTGTTTTTCAAACGATTTCTCGGGATATACAGAGATTTGTACTGTAATGGTTGATGTTTAGTGAATAAGGAATGATTTTATCATTCCTTTTTTTGTCTCTATTTTAATTATGCTAGAATGGTTTTGTGAAAAACAATACTGATTTTGATACTGAATACAAGAAATTAAATACCGAGCAGAAGAATGCTGTTGATTCGCTTGATGGCCCCGTAATGGTTATTGCCGGTCCTGGTACGGGCAAGACGCAGGTACTTGCACTTCGAATTGCAAACATTTTGGACAAAACTGATACGCCGGATAATGGTGTGCTGTGTCTCACGTTTACCAACGCGGGCGTGCATGCGATGCGCGAGCGCTTGCTCAAGCTCATGGGCTCACGTGGCGCCAAAGTTGTTGTTTCGACATTTCACTCATTCAGTAAAAATCTCATCGATAAGTATTATTCACTTATCGGATTTGATGAATTACCGACACTGCTCGATGATATGGAATCAATCGCGCTTGTGGATGAAATTTTGGAGGCGGGTGTGTGGCACCATTTGCGTCCACGTTCGGATTCAGCCAAATATTTCAGCGACCTCAAGTCGCTTATTTCGCTTCTCAAACGCGAAAATTATTCTCCCGAAAAATTCCTAATCGAAATCGAAGCCGAAATCGAAAATTTACAAAACGATCCAGAAAATATTTCGTCGCGGGGTGCAACCAAAGGTGAATTGAAGAAAGAAATCAAAAATAAAATTGAAAGTTTAGAGCGTACCAAAGAAGTTGTGGCTTTTTATGAAGAATATGAAAAATTAAAATTCAAACGAGCATTTCTCGATTATGATGATGTGCTTACATACGCCGTACAACTTGCGCAGACATCTGAAGAAGTCAAAGCATATTTACGCGAAAATTATTTGTATGTGCTTGTCGATGAACATCAAGATTCTAGCGGTGTACAAAACGCATTTCTCGAAGCCGTATGGGCCGAGACTGAAAAGCCAAATATTTTTGTTGTGGGAGATGACCGTCAACTCATTTACGGATTTGGAGGTGCGTCAATCGAACAATTTACGAATTTTCGAAGTTTGTTTGGTAAAGCCAAGGAAATTACTCTTATCGAGAATTATCGCTCAACACAGACGATTCTCGACGCTGCTGAAGCACTGCTCCAAAGCGTTCTCGCAAAAGGAAAACTCAAAAGTAACTCCAAAGCAAAAGAAGAAAATATTTGTATCAAGGAATGTGATTATCCACGTGATGAAATTATTTCTGCAGGTTTGGAAATCAAAAAACAAATTGAAAACGGTGTTGTCGAAAACGAATGTGCAATACTCGTGCCCAAAAATTATCAAGTTCGCGCTGCAGTGCAAATTTTACGCGATATGGGAATCAATGTGGCGTCATCGGGAACGGTTTCGTTTTTTGCACAACCAGAAACGCTTACGATTCGCAGAATCTTGAGTGTGCTTGCGGATCCGTTTGATAGTCAGTCGCTCGGCGAACTTTTGCTTGATGCAACGATTGGAATTCCAGTGCTTTCTGCGCATCAATTTTTGCGTGCGAATGTGCGCAAAATAAATTTAGAAACGCTTTCGCACTGTGCGAACTCGTTTTTGCCAACAGATCAAATCGCGCGCTTTGGCGTGCAGATGAATGACTGGATGCGCGCTTCTCAAGAGCTCGGTATCTACGCGCTCGTACAAAAAATCGGTGAAGATTTATTTTTTGCACAACCAACTGATCATGAATTACTTATACGTCGTGTCGAAATTATTCGCACGTATTTGCATCTGCTCACTGGAATTCAAAGTAAAAATCCAAATATAACGCTTGCAGAATTTGTCGCAGATTTGAATCGTCTTGAACATTACGGACACGAAATTCCACTTGCGGTTTTCTCGGCGAATTCAGGCGTGAAAGTTCTCACGCTTCACGGATCAAAAGGTTTGGAATTTACATTCGTGCACATTGCACATCTCGATGAAGGTTCATTGATGAAGGGCAGACGGCAAGGATTTGCCTTGCCAGAGCGCGTAGAATCGCTTATACAAGCAAAGGATGAACAGGTTGCACGTAGAGAGCTTTATGTAGCAATAACGCGTGCCAAAGCGCATTGTACGCTTTCATATTCGCGACATTCATACACGGGTGGCGAACTTTTGCCTGCATCGATTTTGGCAGATTTACCAGAAACTTTGATTGAGAAACAAACTATTTCTGAAACCGAAGGCGAATTGCTCAAAAATGATCCAAAAATTTACATCGCTCGCGGTTTGGCAAAAAATAAAACATCACTTGCCGAACTCGGACAAATTGTTGCTGGAGAATTTGCTAAATTAAATGTTTCGGTCACACTCCTCAATAATTTTTTTGAGTGCCCGTGGAAATGGTATTTCAGAAATTTATTGCAATTACCAGAAGCCAAAACCGAGAGTTTGTTGCTTGGTTCGGCGGTGCATTCGGGAATTGAATACATTATCAAAAATCGTGAAGATGGAGATTTCACAAATTTGGATGAAATAATTTTGCAAACGCTTCAAAAAGAAAATATTTCTGACGAAAAAATGATAAAAAGAATGGCACGCGAGACCAAACACATTTTGGAGAATTTTATCGCACATTATTTGCCCAAAATTTCCGAACACGCCCAATCTGAACGCTCAATTTCGTATCATGACGTGCATTTTCCTGATCTCAAATTTTATGGAAAGATTGATCTGACTGAAAGTACTGAAAACGGTTTTGTGGAAGTCACTGATTTCAAAACCGGAAGCGGAAAATCAAAAAATATTATCGAAAAACGCGATGAAGAGGGTAGATTGAGTTCGTTTACACGCCAACTTGCGATGTATACGTATCTCATTTCTGGTGCCGAAAAGGGTACGGAAGTTATGCTATCGAAATTGCTCTTTTTAGAAGAAAATCCGAAATCAAAAGACGCAGTCTACGCAACAAAAATCACTGGCGAAGAAATGGAATTACTCAAAAAAGATTTCGCTGATTATAACGAACTTTTGCAATCAGGAAAGTGGGTAGAGAGAAAATGTTATGCCAAAATGTACGGCAAAAATGAAGAATGTGAGCACTGCGCAAAGGCACGGATGTTGTATAATTAAATTCATATTTTATGGAAAAAACAAATTTAAATTCAGGTCCCAAAATTGAAACTGCTCCTCAACGAGAAAGTTTGGAAGAATTTTTGAAAAAATCTGGTCTCGAACACGTGCCAAAAATTGAAACTACGTTTTTCTTTAATACTCACGACACAAAAGAAGATGGGGAAAAGGTTATAGAATTTCTTAAGCAAGGTGATTTCGATATTTTTGCGCCAGAAGCTGCGGGATGGGGAGAATTTCAACTTGATTCATATAAAAAAGCTTCGAATGGAATTTTGAATCCAGACGATTTTGATAATCAAAGAGCTTTAGAGGGAAAAGAACGCATTCGAGATCATGTCAGTGAATATAGTTGGGCGATATTTCAGGGTATCTATAATTCAAAAAAAGAAATACTTTTTATTGATGTTCCCGAAGAAAATAACCAAAAACTTGTAGAAGTGCTTGATAATTTAAAGTTGGATTTTTTAATCCATGAAATTAAATTACCTAGTATGAATTTTGAAGACGCAAAGAGATTGGTTATTGAAGCAGTATCAAAAAGTTCAAATGCTCAAATGGAAAGAGAAGATTATATTTTAGAAAATTTTTACAAAACAATCGCAGATGCTTTGAAACATAATCCTGATCTACAGAAGAAGGCAAATATAAAGATGCTTGCATCGATGGGTGCATTTCATACACGCCTATATCATGAAATGAAGAAAAATAATGATGTTGCAAGAGTGTATGATCGAAAAATGCCGTATGTGTATAGCGCGGATACAGCACTTCATAGAAACATGCATTTTTTTGGTCCGGAGAGTTTTGGTAAGCATGCATACAAATATATTCTTGATAAAATTTTAATTAAATTAACAAATGTGGTTTCAGGAGAAGAATTACAGAAAGCTGTAACTACATTTTCTGAGGATCAAACAAAAGAACTTTTTGAGTTGTATAAAAATAAAAGATTGGATGAAAATTGCAATGAAGAGCTTGCTCATTGGATACAAAACGAGTTAAAAAAATAAAATATTTTTCAGTCTAAAAATATGGCTTTTTTGGTGATTTCGGTGTAATATCTGGAGATGGATACAGGAACCGAACACCCGCTTTCTATCGTGCGAAATGAGGCTTATGAAATCTTTTCAGAGCTCGGTTTTGAGATTGCCGATGGGCCGGAATTGGAGACGGAATGGTATAACTTTGATGCGTTAAATGTTTCCAAAAATCATCCAGCGCGAGATATGCAAGACACGTACTGGATCAAAATGACTGAATCAGAAATTGAACAAGCACAAGCCGGCGAGCGAAGTTCGCGACCAGTTTTGCGCACTCATGCCACAAGTGTTTCTGCGCGAATGCTCGAAAAAGCTTCACATGAAAATAAAAATACGTGCGCGTATATTTCTATCGGAAAAGTTTTTCGAAATGAGGCGACTGATGCCACACACGAAGCACAATTTTTTCAAATCGATGGTTCAATGATTGGCGAAAATATAAATCTTTCAAATATGAAGGCAGTTCTTTTGAAATTTTATAAAAAAGTTTTGGGCGAAGATATTGAAATCGAATTTCGTCCGAGTTTCTTTCCGTTTACTGAGCCGTCTGTCGAAGTTCACGCCAAATTCAAAGGCAAATGGCTCGAAATGATGGGCGGAGGAATGTTGCATCCAAATGTTTTGAAAAATGCTGGATTTGATCCAGAAAAAGTTCAAGGATTTGCATTTGGAGGAGGGCTTGATCGTATAGCAATGATTAAATACAAAATTCCAGACGTTAGACTTTTCTATCAAGGTGACTTGCGACTCAATCAGTTTTAATTATTTTTTTGCATTTTTATTTCTCAATTTTAATTTATGAAAATATCATATAGTTGGCTCAAATCATATGTTCCGGAATTGCCTGATGCAGAAAAACTGTGTGATGTTTTTACGTATCATTTGTGTGAAGTTGAAAGTTTGGAAACATTGCCAGAGGGTGAAAAAATTTTTGATTTAAATATTTTGCCAAACCGTGCGCATGATTTGCTCAGTCATCAGGGAATCGCACGAGAATTGGCGGGACAATTGGGTTTGAAATTCCACGACGCGACGCCGATGTACAAAATTCCGGAATCCTTACCTACGAAGTTGCAAATCGAATCACAAACGGATAATTGTAGACGATATACGGGCCGAATTGTGCGAAATATCACTGTTGGACCGTCGCCAGAATGGGTTGTGAAGTATTTGGAATCGATAGGGCAGAGAAGTATCAACAATATCGTCGATGCGACAAATATCGTGATGTATGATTGTGGGCAACCATGTCATGCATTTGATATTCGAAAAATTCCCGGAGAAAAAATAATAATAAAAAACGCAAAAGATGGCGAAGAATTAGAATTGCTCGGTTCAGAAAAAATAAAAGCAAAATTAAAAAATTCAGACACGGTAATTGCCAATGCAGATGACATGACGCTTGGAATCGCCGGCGTAAAAGGTGGATTACATTCTGGTGTGCAAAACGATACGACAGAAATTGTATTGGAAGTCGCGAATTTCGATCCAGTTGCTGTGCGAAAGACTGCACGACGACTCGGAATTCTCACAGACTCGGCAAAACGATTTGAAAATGATTTGTCGCCGACATTGTGTGATTTCGCGATGATGGAATTATCTGCATTGATTGTCGAGATGTGTCCTAATGCACAGTTTGAAACCATCGTCAATTTTGAACAAAAACCACCCGAAAATTTGCGAAAAATTACATTTAAAACAGCGCAAATCAACAACATGCTCGGCAGTAATATCTCAGATGGGGAAGTTGTAGCTATTTTGCAAAAATATGCCTTTAATTATACGCAAAATGGCGATGTGTTTGAACTCGAAATACCCGCCATGCGGCTTGATTTGTGGTCTATAAACGATGTTGCGGAAGAAATTGGACGCATTATCGGCTACGATACGCTCGCGCCAGTTATCCCCAAGATAGATTTTGATAAAAAAGTAAACGAAAAACACGAAAAAATTATGCGTGCGAGAAACGTATTGCTTGCGCATGGATACAGCGAAGTCATGACATATTCGTTTGCAAAAAGCGGTGTGATAGAAGTTGCATATGGAACGTCGGGAGAAAAATTTTTGCGAACAAATTTATCTGATGGAATAAAAAAATCATATGAACTAAATCGTTTGAATGCACATCTTTTGGGGTGTGATGAAATAAAAATTTTTGAAATCGGAAATATTTTTCTAGAAAAAAATGTTGAGCACACACACATAGCAATTGCCGACAAAAAAGGCGTAAAAGAATTTTCTGTAGAAAATTTTGCAGAAAAAATTTCTGACGAAAATAATTTGTCACAAATTTTGTTGATCGAAAAAATAACTGATACAAAAATTTTTATACAAAATTTCAACAAGAAACATTTTTCTAAAAAAGAAATTTTTTCGGCGTGGTCACCGTTTCCATTCATTACTCGCGACATTTCGGTGTGGGTTCCGGAGCACACAGACCCAGAAATTTTGCTTCAAATTTTTGTCGAGCATGGTGGTGAACTTTTGGCACGCACTCCGCAACTTTTTGATATGTTTTCAAAAGAAAATAAAACATCTTTTGGTTTTCGTTTGGTGTTTCAATCGCAAAATAAAACGCTAACTGATGAGGAAACATATACTATTGTGGATAACATCAATAATACGTTGAAAAATAAGGGTTATATCGTACGTTAAAAATTAGGTTTTTCAAGCGCGAATTTTATTTTTGCCTTATAATATAAGGGTACTTGAGTGATTTTGAATTTCTTTTTTCGACCGATTTCGTCATCACGTACTTTTAAGGCAAAAAAAATGGACAAAAACCCACAATTTTTATCACAAAAAAATCCCGAAAACAGACCTACTTCCTTCCTCAAAAAAATAGAAAATCTATTCCATAAAAAATGGGCTTCTTTTGCATTTCCCGTTGTGGTTGTTGCGATTTTTTTGTCATACGGAATCTTTAAATCGTTTGCGTTTCCGTACTCACCAAATAGCGTTTTGGACCCTTCGTGTGGACCAACAGATCCGAACTGTTATGTTCAAATTTACCCATTGACAACAAACCTCACAAATGGTCAGGTTTTGTCGAATAACGGAACGAGTACTTTTTGGATTGATACGGTCATTAGCGCTACTGGAACAGTTGGACGAATTACACGAACTGGAACTGCAACATCTGCAACATTTGATTTGGCTACAATCGGAACTTCAACAAGTTATACATATCCAAGTGATATTTCAGTTGATCAATATGGCAGAATTATTTCTGCAACATCTGGAACTGTTATTGCGAGTGCAACTGGAACTGCTGGAAATATTATTAATACTGGAACTGCAACAAGCGTTCAATTTAATTTGGCGACAACAGGAGTTTCTGCGAATACTTATTTTAATGCAAATATTACAGTTGATGCATTTGGAAGAATTACAAGTGCAACAAGTGGAACTTCGACAAGTGGTGGAGTTGGCACAACGTACTACGAAGGTGCAGGACTTTCGCTTAGTGTAGGTAATGCATTTTCTCTTGATTTAAATCATGCAAATACATGGAATGCATTACAGTCATTTAATCAAAATAATTTCCGACTCAACAACGGCGCGGGAACTTTTGGTGTTGTAATTAACGTTCCAAATTTGCTTGCTGCAAATTATACACTTACACTTCCTGCTGACGGCGGAGCCCCTGGACAATTTTTGCAAACTGATGGAAGTGGAAATACATCATGGGCAACTGCGCTTATGACTGCAACCGGAACCGCTTCACGAATTATACGAACTGGAACTGCAACATCTGCAACATTTGATTTGGCTACGACAACGACGGGGGCAGCAATTTCATACCCAACATCAATTACATACGATGCATTTGGAAGAATCACGAGTGCAACAAGTGGTTTGCCATCAATGAGTGGAATACTTTCTGCATCTCAGCAAGTTGCATATGCAAGTAGTACGACTGGTGTTATGACGGGTGATGGTCGATTTACTTTTGATGATGTCGCCGACAAACTTACTTTAAGTGGAACGCTCGATTTAAATTCAACGGGAAATATTATTAACCTTGTAGATCCGGTCAATCCAGATGATGCTGCGAATAAGCAATATGTCGATAAATTTGTTAACGGACTTTCATGGAAAACTGGTGTTGTAGCTGCAACTGCTTCATCAACATTTGGTGCTTACACGTACAGTAATGGAACTCTCGGTGTTGGTGCAACGTTGGCAAGTACATCAACCTCTGTTGCAACTATCGATGGGATAACAATTAATGTGGGAGATCGTATTCTTTTGAAAGATGAAACAACTGTATCAAACAATGCAAATTCTGGTGCAGTAAATGGTATTTATGTCCTTACTCAAAACTTGGGTGTCGCTATGACAGGCACTACAACGCTTGCAACATCTACAATTCTTACTCGTTCCACAGATGACAACACAAAAGCATTAATGAAAAATGCGACAGTGTTTGTAGCGAGTGGTACAACAAATGCAAACTCTGCATTTACACAAACAAACTCTAATGCAACTATCGGTACGAATGCAATTTCTTGGACAACATTTCTAAATTCAATTTATGCAGCGGGTCCTGGTTTGCATGCAACTGGAACAACATTCTCTCTCAATCTCGCTCATTCAAATACATGGTCAGCTCCACAAATATTTTCTGGTTCAAACTTTAGACTCCAAGATTCATTATCTTCAGGACAAATTATGTTGAGTGCCTCGAGTACTTCGAGTACATATGCATTGATGTTGCCATCTGTACAAGGCGCGTCTTCGACATTTATGCAAAATGATGGAAACGGAAACCTTACTTGGGTAAAATCATTTACTGCATCGTCAGGACTTTTGCTTGATCCAGCAACAAATGCATTCTCTCTCGATATCAACCATGCAAACACGTGGACTGCGATACAAGGATTTGATTCAGGAAAGTTTAAACTAAACGGAAGTAGTTCTGGGTATGTTGCAATAAATGCAGCAACGACAACAACACCATACACATTGGTATTGCCAAATGGTTCAGGTATTTTGGGACAAGTTCTTTCGACTGACGGAAGTGGAGTTACTTCCTGGATCACTCCAACAATCAGCACTGCGACCGGAACCGCAGGAAATATCATCAACACAGGAACCGCAACTTCTGCAATCTTTAATTTGGCGACGACAGGTACTGCAACAGGAACATTTTCAAATGCAAATATCACTGTTGATGCGTTTGGAAGAATTACTTCGGCAACATCAGGTACATCAACAACAGGTTCAATCCTTACAGGATACACTTCTGCAACCGGAACAATTTCTGCAACTGACACAATATTAACTGCAATCGAAAAGTTAAATGGAAACAGTATTTACACTGCAACATCAGGAATTTCGTTTGATCCTCTTGGTCATGTATTTTCTCTTGATCTTGCACATACTAATATTTGGTCTGCAACACAAAAATTTGATGCCGGACTTCAACTTAAAGATTCTATTTCTTCAAACTATATTACATTCGGAGTTCCAAATTTGAGTATTGGTGGAGCATATACATTTAATCTTCCATCATCGATGGGGCTCTCAGGACAAGTTTTGTCGACTAATGGAACAGTTACTTCCTGGATCACTCCAACAATCAGCACTGCCACCGGAACCGCAGGAAACATCATCAACACCGGAACCGCAACTTCTGCTGTGTTTAATTTGGCGACAGTAACCACTGCAGCTACAACTACATATCCATCATCAATTACATACGATGCATTTGGAAGAATTACAAGTTCAACTCCCGGAAGTGCACCAACAACATACACTGCAACTTCAGGATTATCCACAAACATTCTCAGTGCAACATCAACAGTATTTTCTCTTGATATTGGACATATTAATGAATGGTCTGCATCACAAACATTTGATACAGGACTTCATATCAAAGATATGAGCGGTAGTGGATTTAATGTTGCAATCAATGTCCCATCACTTACTCAAAGTTATACCCTCACTCTTCCAACAGCAACAGGAACTGCTGGTCAAATTTTGCAAGGCGATGGATTAGGAAATCTTTCCTGGATCACTCCAACAATCAGTACTGCGACCGGAACCGCAGGAAACATCATCAACACAGGAACCGCAACTTCTGCAATCTTTAATTTGGCGACGACAGGTACTGCAACAGGAACATTTTCAAATGCAAATATCACTGTTGATGCGTTTGGAAGAATTACTTCGGCAACATCAG
>Ga0194047_10000952_pt1 | contig 18435 bp, 16 predicted proteins | sample JunL225m_MetaG_2_FD_160070 | JGI IMG/M metagenome (GOLD analysis project Ga0194047, IMG submission 160070) | Anoxic zone freshwater microbial communities from boreal shield lake in IISD Experimental Lakes Area, Ontario, Canada - Jun2016-L221-5m | ecosystem: Environmental > Aquatic > Freshwater... | reverse complement strand
GGGGGCTTTGTTACTTTAGAAAGGCAATCGCCCAAAACCCACCTAACCTGATCGAATCCAAAGGCTCGACTCCATTTTTGTATAGGGTAATCAAATGAGCCGAATTTAGGTTCTATTTTAAGAAATTACTATTTTGAAGAGTAATTCACATAAGCTATCTTGGTAAGTTGGTAAAAATGATCCGGCAGGCTCAGGTAAATTTTTTGGCCCAGTTTACCAGTTCATCCACACACTCTTCCATGGTCTGCCGATCAGTGCGAAGTAAAGTAGCACCGAACCGGTGGTGCAGACTCCCGTAACGTCTCAGGTAGTCACGATGATAACTTTCAGGATATTGTTTTTCGGTTCGGCAGGCTAGGCGGGCTTGGGTCGTTTTAAGTCCGGCCCAGCATAAGACGGTAGGCGGGAGATTTTCCCAAGTAACGAGCAACTCTTGCCAAGATTGTTCCGGCAACAGACTGAGAACGGTTAACCAGTGCCGATCAAACACCACGATAGGTGCTTCGGTCTCGGAGAGTGCCTTTTCGATCAGGTGCGAGGCCAGTTCAAAGGCAAAGCGGGTGTTACCCCGCTCTGCCGACCAGAGGAGTAGTTCGCCTGTCGCGCCGTGAAAAGGTTGCACGTAATCCGCGTTTAACTTATGGGCTAGGGCAGTTGCTAGGGTGGTTTTTCCGCTTCCGTCATGACCATCCAGTACCAGACTGATTTTACTTCTCATAAAAACCCTCGGTGTGAACCACCCCTAAATAGTTGACAAGACTAGCTTCTCAACCGGAGCCTCGTAACGAGAAGTTTCAAAGATGCGCTGATAAAGCTCTTCATAGTGGTGGTAGAGTTGCTCCGGCGATCCACCTGCTCTCCAGACATCTTTAGCACCCTCTTCCGCTCTAGCGGGATTGATTAAATCTAAGCGTACCCGCATACAATCTGGGCTGATCTCGCCGTAGATTATCCGGCCTGTCCGGTCTATCAGGAGACAGAAATCTACCAGGCAAACTCCACCTTTTGCAAAAAGCTCTTCCAGCCACAGAAAGGTTTGCCGGACCAGCGTTTTGGCGTAAGCGACGTTTTCCATCCAGATTCCGGCGTAATCGTCGGAGAGCGGCTCATCGGCTAGGCGATGACCTGCCTCATCTTGTAGTGGGTTCCGCCAATCAAAACAGACCACCGGGTAATCTAGGCGTGTCCAGCGTCGGAGCGGTTCCCCGGTCTGTTGCACCGTCGGGTAGCGTTCGGCATAGAGGTAACGGTGCAAAGGGGAGCCGATATGATAACGTTTAACCCTTACTTCCAGATTACTAGACTCTACTTTACGTTGCACCAGCAGAGGGCCATCCGGCGTGTGGCGTTCGGCCAGAAAAGCGGTCGTAAACTCTACCCCGTTTTGGAAGCCTCGGCTGGCCGTTCGGCTGGCCGTTCGGCTGGCCGTTCGGCTGACCGTATCGAGGCGAGCCATCCGGCGGAAAAGTTCTGCCGAAAACTTGAGTCGGACTACCTCCGTACCGGGTGCCTCACCGTTCCGGTTCATGGTGTAAGAGTAAACGGTAGGCTTGAAGCGGGTTACTACCACTTTATCCGTCCATAACCGTACCTGCTTGCTCTCCCCTTCGATCAATAGGGGTAGTCTCTCAAAGTCCAACGGTATTACCCTTAAAGTGCGTTCCAGCAGCGAGGGCAGATCCGCTACACCTAGCCGATGCAAAAACTTCCCTTCCCGGTAGTCTATTAGATCTTCCTTGCCCGGAATCAGTTCCACTAATGTATTTTCTTCCGGGTCTTTAGCCGAAGTTCCGGTGCTTGCGAGGAAGCCCAGTTCGGTCAACCGGGTAGCAAGTTGAACCGCGATGAGTTCTAATTGTTGGCTCGCGCTAGTTATCTCGATTTTCATACTATTTCAAATCCTTTCGTAGACTGGTCGTAGACCGGTCTTAGACTGGTCTTAGTGACGCTTAAAGAATTTAGACTATACCAGAGATTAGAGACCCGTCTACATTAATTGGGCCAATTTATCCAACAGAAAGACTATTGGTTCAGGGAAAGTGATCTCTGGTTGACCAATCAAAACTGCCTCTGAAGTCATTACAGTTGCCAATACTTTTAGCTGGTTGGCTCTTGCTGATAATCCAGTTTGGTAGCTATCCACGATTCCGTCACAGCATCCCAGCCAAGGTGCTATTTCTAGGGCTCCGTGTAGCACTACGATATTGGCTATTCCGATTCCCTGTTGCAAGAACCACGTATGAGTTAGAGAGGAATAGCCAGTAGCGATCACCCGACCTTCTAGGTCTTGCACCCTCTGAAAAGAGCTATCCTGACGAACGGCTACCACTACCGAGCATTTTCCCAAGTTGAGTTTCTGAAAGACTTTAACCCTAGCCGGGTATTCTGCCAGAATATCTTGGGCGCTTATCGCCAAATCTATATAGCCACCTTCGATCAGCTTCCCGGCATCTTTGGGACGTGTAAAGACCACTCTCAGGTCTAGCTTTGGATAGGTAACTTGTAAGGCTCTGGACGGTAGATGCTCTCCCAGAGGTAGTCCTGCTTGTTCCATCAGTTGCCTAACAGGTTCGGCCAACCTCCCACTATTAGGCAAGGCTAAAGTAAACATAGTCTGCTTCCCTTTGCTTTTTCCAGCGGCCAGCCGACCGGCCAGCCAATCTTGTCGGTTCACTGGTCTCGCTATTTTTAACCGCCGCTTACAACTTAATGATAGATGGTAGAATTATTTGACAAAAGGGCAGAATACGCCAAAATGGTGGCGAATATTCGCCAAATTGAATCGCTATCATGGAGTACTTTAGCTATGTCAAATAATGAAAGCAAGAACGGCCAGCCGAAGGGTCTGGACCCCCAGCCGAACGGTCTGAACCCCCAGCCGAAGCAGTTGCCCACGCTAACCCCTCGCGAAAAAGCGGCTCTTGAACTACTGGTGAAGGGTTGCGGCAAACCCCAAATTGCCCAACAACTTCAGATTGGGGAGCGCACGGTAGACCGAATAATTGCCAATCTTGCCGCTAAATTTGCGGAGATAGACCCCGTGCTGATTGAAACTAAGGGTACTCTAGGCCGAATTGCCCGCATAGTGGCACTCTATACCTCTCGCTATAAGTTCCCTCCCCCTTCTACAGAGGAGACGGTCACAACTTGGCCGCTGCTACGGCTTTCGATACGTTCTGAAATCGAGGTGGATTTTGATCAGACCCGAAATGAGACCGAGCTTCGGATAGAATGTTTGCAAGATAAGGTAGCCCTTACCTCGCACGGCATCATCATAGATGACCGTAGCCCACAGGCAACGGTTTTGCCCAACTCGCTAGAGGTAGGCTCTCATTCTAATAGGGTCAAAGTAACCCATCGTCTGATTCTGGAGGATGAGAAACGTCCACTTTTTCAGGTTTGGTTTGACCCACCGCTGACTCGTGGACAACAACTCAGCTATTATTATTACGTAAATCACGCCACTTACTTTCCAATGTCAAGAGAGGAACTGGCAAACCGAATTAAAGCGGAACAATATCCACTGGAAGAGATGTTGTGCGAGAAGAGCTATACCATTAGCTCTCCTACCAAACATTTATACCTGCGCCTGACCTTTCCGCCCCATTTTCAGATCGAGGCAGAGCAAATTCTGGTAGAAGTTGGTCGGGGTGGGCCACCAGACCAGAATGAAATGGAGCGCATTAGCCATACCGGGGCTTATGCTAAAAAGATATTCGGTCGCCGTACTAGCCTGATTCTCGATTTGGATAATCCGGTCTTATCAAGACGCTACAGAATACGGTGGCAACCTTTAGCTTAAATTTATCGCTCATTTTGTGATGTATATGATTTATTATTGCTTAGCCTAAATTTATATGTTATAATGATTCTGCTTAGTTATAGGAACTAAGGTCTTAAACTAGCTTAATTGGATGGCGTATCCTCTGCCAATAATCAGCAGGCAATCCCCAATGCCGAAATAATTTTGGAGGTTTCAAAGATGGCAATTACCTTACAAAAAGGTGGCAACGTTTCACTTTCCAAGTCAGCACCGGGCTTAACCAAGATTTTTGTGGGACTTGGCTGGGATGTCAGGGCTACCAGTGGTGATGAGTTTGACCTAGATGCCAGCGCGTTTTTGCTGACCGATCAGGGCAAAGTCCGCAATGACAACGATTTTATCTTCTACAACCAGACTATCTCTACCGAGGGCTCGGTCGAACATATGGGTGACAATCGCACTGGTGCTGGTGAGGGTGATGATGAAGTTATTAAGGTTGACCTCGACAAAGTTCCCCGCGAGATTACTAAACTCCTCTTTACCGTCTCAATATACGAAGCCGAGAAACGCCACCAAAACTTTGGCATGGTCTCCTCCGCCGTTATTCGGGTAGTTAGCGAAGCCGACGGCGTGGAGATTGCTCGCTATGATCTCTCCGAGGATGCCAGTACCGAAACAGCGATGATTTTTGGCGAAGTTTATCGCTATAATAATGAGTGGAAATTTCGGGCCGTTGGGCAGGGCTTCAACGGTGGTTTTGCCGCCCTAGTCAAAAATTTTGGGGTTAACGTTTAAATTTTCGGGAAGGTATCCAATATGCCAGCTATTCTTCAAAAAGGGGCTAACCTCTCCCTCTCCAAAGCTTCACCGGGTCTGGTTGGAGTAGTGATTAGCCTAGGTTGGAAGCTACCCTCAAACTACTCCCGCCCTTTTGATGTAGATAGCTCGCTCTTCTTGCTGACGCAGCAAGGTCAAGTAAGAACCGATGCTGATTTAATCTACTATAATAACCGGAGTTCGATTTGTGGCTCGGTGGAGCTTATGGGCGATAATTACACCAGCCACCCGGCCAGCGAATGGGCCAGTGGCAACCAGTTGACCAGTCCAGACCGAAATGCCTCCACTGGTGGCTCCACTGGTGGCTCCACTGGTGGCTCCACTGGCCGCGAAGACTTGGAAGTTATTCAGGTAGATTTGAGTAAACTACCTGCTGAAATCTTTCGACTGGCTTTCGCAATCACAATTCACGAGGCGGCTAGTCGTCAGCAGCAGGTCAGCCTCCTCTCCGAGGTGGTCATACGGATCTGTAATCCAGCAGGTAATGAATTGGTACGTTATGCACTTCCCCAAGAAAGAGGTCGTGAAACGGCCATGATTTTGGGCGAAATTTACCGTTATAATAACGAATGGAAGTTCAAGGCTATTGGGCAAGGTTTCGATGGGGGCTTTGCCGCACTCTTAGCCAATTTTGGGATTAAGGTGTAACAAACGGATGAGGGCTGACCCTCTCTTCGGCTGGACGCGCCCGTTGATTTTGATTTGTAGGAGGATAAGATGGCTGTAAATTTAAGCAAAGGTCAAAAAATTTCCCTAGAGAAAGAATCCGGTGGCTCCGGGTTGTCCCAAGTAATTATGGGGCTAGGCTGGGATGCCAAAAAACTGACCGTTGCGAAACGCGGGTTGTTTGGTTCTAAGACCGAACAGGTGGATCAAGAGATTGACCTAGATGCTAGTTGCCTGCTCTTTGATGAGGGCAAAAACCTGTTGGATGTAGTCTGGTTCCGACAATTGCAGAGCAAAGACGGTAGTATCCGTCATACGGGAGATAACCGTACCGGAGCCGGGGATGGCGATGACGAACAGATTATTGTCAACCTAACCACCGTTCCGGCAGTAGTGAAATATCTGGTCTTTACCGTCAACAGCTTTACGGGCCAGACTTTTGAGCAGATTGAAAATGCTTTCTGCCGCATCGCTAACGGTAAAAATGGAGCCGAAATTGCTCGGTACAACCTGAGCGGTGGCGGACCACATACCGCCCAGATCATGGCAAAACTCTATCGGCACAATAACGAGTGGAAAATGCACGCTATCGGCGAAAACGCTTCCGGGCGCACTTTCCTAGATATGTTGCCCTTGATAACTTCTCAGCTTTAGACAGCGTACACTAGTCGTAGACTGGTCTTTAATTCAAACTTAATCTAGGCTTCATCTTGGACTGATATTATCGGTAGGACGGTCGGCTGACCGGTTCACTGGTGGTTGGAAGAGGATGAAGCCTATCCCACCTTAAAAAAACGGAAAACTAGGAAAGCGACAATGACTGAACGTAGACTGCCAGTATATCTGTTGTTAGATTGCTCCGAATCTATGGCGGGTGAAGCGATTGAAGCCGTAATCGCTGGAGTAAATACCCTGATTGCTAGGTTAAAAACTAATCCGCTGGCGGTGGAAACCACTTACGTCAGTGTGATAACTTTTGCCAGAGAAGCCCGACAATTGGTGCCACTTACCGAAGTTTCTAGTTTTGAACTCCCTAAATTATCGGTTAGAACCGGAACTTCACTCGGCTCTGTCCTAAAGGCACTAATGCAGAGTATCCGGCAGGATGTCGCCAGCACCTCTTCTATCCAGAAGGGTGATTATCGCCCGCTGGTCTTTTTATTGACCGATGGGCAACCAACCGACGAATGGGAGAGTATTGCCAAAGAACTAAAAAGGGTTAAGCCTAGAATAGCCAATATTTATGCAATTGGCTGTGGCCCGGATGTAGATGTGGCGGTACTACGTGAGGTCAGCGATATTGTCTTATTAATGAAGGATCTTTCGCCCGATTCTTTTCATAAGCTCTTTATCTGGCTCTCGGCCTCGGTACAATCGGTCAGTGCTAGTCCCTTTGGGACGAACGCTGATGATTGGCCGATATTACCCAACCCGCCTTACGATGTACTGGAATTTCCCTCCCAAGCCGAAGCCCGTGAACCCCGACCCCGACAGGTCTTTCTACACGCTCGCTGTATTGGCACTCGGCGGCCTTACCTGATGCGCTTTGCCCTTAACCCTGCGGAGGGATTGTATTATGCCGTTGCCGCTCATCCCCTAGAAATGATCGAGCCGGGTGACAGTAATCTGCTACCGCCCATTAATTCGGCCAGCTTGCGCGGTTGCCCCTCCTGTCCCTATTGTCTAAATCCAATGGCGGCACTCTGCCCTTGTGGTTCGCTCTTATGTAGCCCCTCCAACGCGGAAGATCTAATAGTTTGCCCAGATTGTAATAGCACCCTAGCCTACGGAAGTAGAACTAATTTTGATATTAAACGTTCCCAAGGATAAGGCCAAACTATGTCTTATAGTCCAAAATTACCGATTTACCTGCTGCTAGATTGTTCGAGTTCGATGAGCGGTGCGCCCATAGAAGCCGTGCGCCAAGGGGTAAAAGCTCTGTTGGCCGATCTAAGGAGCGACCAACAAACCCTAGAGACTGCTCACCCAGCGGTGATTCTCTTTAATAGCACCGCTCGCTACGTCTCTCCAATTACCGCATTAGAGGACTTTCACGAACCCACGCTGGAAACAGGCGGCACTTCCGCGCTCGGAGCCGCCCTCCGACTGCTGGGTCTCTGTCTGGAGCAACAATTGGCTGGTCGCTCCACTGGTGGTTCCACTGGTGGTTCCACTGGTGGTTCCACTGGTGGCTCGGCTGGACACGAAGATTGGTATCCTTTAGTCTTTATTATGACCGACGGCTACCCTACCGATTACTGGCAGGAAGAGGCTCTAAAACTTAAATCAAAAAAAGTGGGGATGGTAGTAGCTTGTGCTGCTGGAGATACTACTAACCTCGAGGTATTGCAGGAATTAGCCGAAACTGTGCTACAATTGAATAGTCTCTATCCAGAAAGCTTTAAAACCTACTTTCGTTGGATCTCTGATTCGGCAAAAACTAAGTCCACACGCCTGCCCAATCGTCGCACTCCGCCCGATTTGCCACCGCCGCCGCTACGGGTGCGGGTAGTGCCTTGAAAAAGTAATCGAATAATCTTTAAAATAAGGCATTTATGAATTATCAGAAAGCTCTCCTTCAGGATGGTAGCACAGTTGAATATGAGTTAGTGGACGACCCGCCCTCCGGTAGCATGAAAAAGACCTATTTCAGCCCGGATCGCTCTTATGTGGTGCAGTTTTATCATGACGCAGCGGTGGGAGCCGACCCACAGCGGCGGGAACGGTTGGAGGCTATTCTCACCCGCTATAACCCAACCCTTTCAGAAGCGCAAGGCGGTGCAAAAGGCAATAGCCCTACCCAAGCAGATTACTATAAAAACTTGTTTTGTTGGCCGACAGGCATCGTGGTCAAGCCCCAGCTTGGTATTGTAGCCCCCTTTTACCCCTCAAACTTTTTTTTTAAGCAAGGATCACTCAAAAACCACGAAAAAGAGGGTAGCTGGTTTTCCAGAACCAAAGCGCGTCGCTTATTGCCTGCCCAAGAGTTGGGTAGTTGGGATAAATATCTCGAATTTTGTATTTTGATGGCACGGTCTGTGCGTCGTTTACATCAGGCCGGATTAGCCCATTCCGATTTGTCCACCAAAAATATTCTGGTAGATCCTATCGGTGGACAATGTGTAGTACTCGATATTGATTCGCTAGTCGTGCCGGAGGTCTTCCCGCCCGATGTTCTGGGTACGCCGGGCTATATTGCCCCTGAAGTACTGGCAACTAGCACTTTGGCTCTGCGCGATCCAAAGCGCAAGCACCCCGGGGCTACAACCGATCAACACGCCCTCGCGGTCTTGATCTACGAATATTTACTACTGCGCCACCCGCTTAAAGGACCTAAAACTTATGCCGCTCAAACTGCCGAGGAGCAAGAACGGCTAGAAATGGGAGAAAAGGCACTCTTTATCGAAAACCCAACCGACCAGTCGAATCGTTCCAGAGAATTGAAAGTACCTTACCGAAAGTTAGGATCGTACCTGAGTGACTTGATCTACCGCGCCTTTGTGAAAGGCTTACATTCTCCAAATGATCGCCCGGCGGCTATCGAGTGGGAACGCGCCCTTATCAAAACTTGGGATTTGCTGCTACCCTGTTCCAATCCAACTTGCGCCCAACAGTGGTTTGTCTATGACCCTAGCGGGTTGCGCTGTCCCTTCTGTGGTACACGCCTGCGCCCAGCTTGGCCTACCTTCCCACTTCTAAAACTATTCAGAGAAGGGCCACCCGAAGTTTGGCGACCGGATGGTGAAGTTGTACTATGGCACAACCATTCTCTCTTTAAGTGGCACGTCTTTACTGGTATCTTTCCCGGCCCAGATAGTCGAGATAAAACACCCCAAGCGTATTGTCTCTTTCATCAGGGGGAATGGTGGCTAGTGAACCAAAATCTCTTTTCGTTAATCTCACCGGAAGGCGACCGGATAGGCCAAGGCGAAGCTCTTCTCCTGACCAATGGCCTCAAATTCCGACTCTCCCAAGAGCCTGAGAGTCGCACGGTTGAAGTAGAGCTTATTCAAATTTCAGGATAACCAAGATATTATGGATAGTGGAACTGCTCGTTACAACGTAGAACTTAGAAAAACCCTTCAAAGAGAATTGGACGCTTTGCCCGATGGTGGATACAAATTGCTGCCAACCGGGGAATATCCGGGGCCATTAGTTATCAACCGGGCTATTACACTGGAGGGTCAGGCCACTACTAAGGGCAATCGGCCTAAAACCTCTATCTGGGCCATTCAGGGTCCAGTACTAATTATTCAATCCAGTCAGGTGGTTTTACGCAACCTAAATATCGAAGTGACAGGTCTACCCCTCCAGTTGGATACGGCTCCTCGGCAGGACGCGCCCGTTGATACTGGCCGTTCCTCCGCCATACTAGTGTGGCCCCGCCGTAATCCAACTTGCCAAAACCTAGAGATAGAGGGAGAGGTAATTGGTATACCGGATGAGTACGGAATATGGCACTATCCACGCACTTTACACTTTTCTAATCCGCTCGGCTGGTCGCAACCGGAGCGTCCAGCCGAAGTAATTACACTGGTCGTACCGATAGCTTGTCAGATAGTCTCCACCCGGACAGAACTACAGGTTAACCCCAACCGACTCAACCCCGGCTCTAATCAAGTGCAACTTAGCCTTCAGCCTCCCACTGGTGGTGGCTCCACTGGTGGCTCCATCGAGGGTTTTCGGCAGTCCGGTCGGCAGGCGGATCCACCAATGGGGCCACTGGTGGGGCCACCAGTGGGGCTGGAAGCCAGCCTTTTGTTACAGACTAGGTCTTTTACTCGTCGCATTGATCTGATTTTTAATTCCCTAGATTGACTATTTTACTCAGGAGCATAAAATTCTATGACCACTGAAGTGGAAGATTTATTAGAAAGTAGTAAAGCCACCCTCGAAACCGGGTTGACTGAAGCGGAGGTGATAAGCAGCCGAACGCAATATGGCAATAACGAACTTACCCCACCGCCTAACCGTCCACTAATTTTACAGTTTCTCGACAAGTTTAACGATCAGACGATTATCCTTTTAGGTGTCTGTGCGGTTATTGCGATTGGATTGGGGGTCTTCGTCGAGCAAATTTTCCCCTATGATGGAGTTGGTATCCTAGCCGCAGTCTTTATTGCCACTGGTGTAGCTTTTTATAGCGAACTCAAAAGTAATCAGGCGTTTGAATTGCTCAAAGCCGAGGCCGATAAGATTCACCCCAAAGCGTTGCGAAACGGTCAGCCCGTGATAATCCCGCTCAGCGAGGTGGTTAAGGGCGATATACTTTTAATGGAACAGGGTAACAAGGTTCCAGCCGATGCTTGCGTACTCAAGTACAGCAACCTGACTATAAATGAAGCGGCGATGACTGGCGAAGACTTGGCGGTAACTAAAGAGCGGGGCGATACGATCAAGCGCGGTACACTGGTGGAGACTGGCTCGGCTACCGTAGTGGTAACGGCGGTTGGCGATAATACCGAACTAGGCCAAATCAATAAGGAGTTGGGTTCACAGGAGGAAGGTGACACCGAACTGCAAAAGCAACTGGCGGGACTGGCGGGACTGATTAGCAAATTTGGTACAGGGGCGGCTATTTTGATCTTCTTGGCTCAGGTGGCCCGTGCCTTTATGCTAACTGCCCTGAACCAACCCTTAACCCTCGCCGATGGTGCTAACTATACGCTGGGTGGGCCGGAAACTTTTAGTGCTATCGTGCAGTTTATTACGGTTGCGGTTGCAATTGTGGTGGTAGCAGTACCCGAAGGTTTACCCCTAGCAGTGGTGGTTAGCCTGAGCCTAAGTGCCCAGCGCATTACCAAAGATAATAATTTGGTACGCAAGTTGGTGGCGGTAGAAAATGCTGGCTCGGCTACCGTAATTTGTAGCGATAAGACTGGCACGTTGACCCAAAACCGTCAGACGGTGGAGAGTATTTACCTCTGCAATCAGCTATATGATGGATCAACGGGCGGAGCCGTATCCAACAAATCAACGGGCGGAGCCGTATCCAACGGGAAGTTTACCTTGCTCAAGTTAATCCTCGCCTGTAACACTAGTGCCGACCTGATTGCCCATCCTAATAGTAAAACACCCGCCGCCGCCCGAAGCGAGTTGGTCATTGAGGGTAATCAATTGGAAGGGGCTATTTTGCAGTGGCTTGGGAGCCAAACGGGGAGTCAACAGGAATATCAGGCTCTCCGCAAACAGCACCCACCGCTACGGGTCTTTGAATTTAACTCGGCGGTCAAGATTATGACCACTGTGATTAGTGATCCCTCGGCGAACCCACCAGTGGGCGCAACCAAAGCTGGTCAAGTCCTCGTGATGGTCAAGGGCGCACCCGAAAAGGTCTGGGAATTGTGTAATCAGGTGGAGACTGCGGATGGTGGCAGACCAATGAAAGAGCATTACCCCCAGTTGAAGCAGCAAATGGATGCCATGAGCCAGAAAGCAATGCGTACTATCGCCGTTGCCTACAAATATATGCCTCTAAACGAGGAGACCTCGGAACTCTCACAGCTAGAACGCCCCGCTTTTGAGAGTAACCTGACCGCTTTGGCCCTCTTTGGTTTCTCTGATCCGCTGCGTCCTGATGTGAGGGAGGCGGTAGAGCAATGTCATCACGCCGGAGTATCGGTGAAGATGATGACCGGGGATAATCGCTACACCGCCGAGGCTATCGCCCGCCAGCTAAATTTATTGGCGGGGGATAGTATTCAGATGACTTCAGACGAATTCAACAGCTACAGCGATGAAGAGTTAAAGAAACTGCTGCCCCGTCTGACCGTCTTGTCCCGTTCGGTGCCGCAGGATAAGCTACGGTTGGTAACTCTTTTGCAGGAGCAGGGTGAAATCGTCTCCGTTACGGGCGATGGTACGAATGATAGTCCAGCTTTGAAAAAGGCCGACTTGGGTATTGCGATGGGTATTCGGGGTACGGACATCGCCAAAGAAGCCAGCGATATTATTTTGCTGGACGATAATTTTAAAAGTATCGTTCGGGCGATCAATTGGGGGCGCGGTCTCTACGAAAATATTCAGAAGTTTTTGCAGTTTCAGTTAACGGTAAATGTGACGGCCCTCGCGGTAGTCTTTATTGGTACTTTAGCTGGTTTTACCTTGCCTCTAACCCCAATTCAGTTGCTTTGGGTTAATCTGATTATGGATACCCTCGCCGTAATTGCCCTCAGTCTCGATCCACCTCGTCCCGGCTTGTTGGAAGAAAAGCCACGTGGTCGCGGCGAAAGTATTATCAAGTCGAGTATGCGGTTCAACATCGGCTTTATGAGCCTCTATTTTACCGCCTCGCTACTTGGCCTACTCTGGTGGTTCTCTTCAGGAGGGATTGACCGGGGCGAACTGACGGTTATCTTCTGTGTTTTTGTAATGCTTCAGCTTTTCAACGAAATTAACTGTCGCTCGGTAGATGTTAAGGTTTCGCCTTTGGCCGGTATTTTGCAGAGCAAGAGTTTTCTGGTGGTCTTTGGCTCTACCGTGATTATCCAAATTTTGATGGTGCAACTGGGTGGCCCAGTCGGTGATTTCTTCCGCACCGAACCACTTGAATTGGTAACATGGCTGTTTATAATTGGCTTTGGCGCAAGTTCGTTGCTCTTCGGTGAAATTGGACGTTTTTTCCGTAATAATAGGTTATCAACCCGTTAAATCTGCGATCAGTCTACACCGGACATAAATGTCCGGTCTAAGATTATTGCTTTATTGCTTGATACCTTTCTATAAATGTGATACCATCTAAATATGGCTAATTTTTTGTATTAGCGTGATTTTTTATCAGTAAAGGAGGCTTAAAATGGCAGTTGTTTTACAAAAAGGTGGGAATGTTTCGCTGAGCAAGGCCGCGCCCGGTCTCTCCAAAATCCTAGTGGGGTTGGGCTGGGATACGCGAGCAACCAGTGGCGATAGTTTTGACTTGGATGCTAGTGTCTTTTTGATCGCCGAGAATGGTCGGGTTCGCAGTGATGACGACTTCATCTTTTACAACCACCTTAAATCTGCCTGTGGTTCGGTCGAGCATACCGGCGATAACCGTACTGGTGCGGGCGATGGCGATGACGAGGCCATCAAGGTGGATCTGGATAAAGTACCCCTCGATGTTAGCAAGTTGGTCTTTACGGTTTCAATTGACCAAGCCGAAGCCCGCCGCCAAAATTTTGGAATGGTCTCCTCCGCCTACATTCATGTGGTTAACGCCGCAGATAATGTGGAGTTGACCAAATATGATCTCTCCGAAGATGCCAGCACCGAGACTTCCTTGATTTTTGGCGAACTTTACCGCCACAGTGGTGACTGGAAATTCAAAGCAGTAGGGCAAGGCTTCAACGGTGGTTTTGCCGCCCTTGTCAAAAATTTCGGAGTCAACGTTTAAGTTTATATTTCAGAGTTATGAACTAGAAACTATCATCTCAAAAAAGAGGGTAGGGGTGTATTGCATACGCCCAAAATGGCGCGGGCTTATTCAATAAACCCCTACTTATTGAGATGATACAACTAGAAACTATGCGGCAACCACTGACACCAACATTTAGTGCTATTATTAACTAAATTGTATTTAATTTCCTGCCCTCGCGCAAAGGTTTCAGGGCGAAAGGCTTTTTTGATGAAGCAAATTATGCGGGGACAACGCTCAAAACTCTCTGATTTGGTCGCTTCTACAGTTATCCAGATTGGGGTTTTTGTGGCGGGTTCTGCCGGACAAACGTTTGACCTCTCTTGCTTTGGCGTAGATTCCAATAACCAACTCTCCGATGAGCGCTATTTCATCTTTTACAATCAGAAAACCTCACCGGAGGGAGCCATACGCCTTATCGGAGGACAAAATGGTGACCTTGAAACCTTCCTGCTAGGGTTTTCCCGCTTGCCAAAAACTATCAAAAAACTGGTTTTCACCATTAGCTTGGATGGTTCGGGAACGATGTCACAAATATCGCGGGGCTACCTGCGACTGATGGATGGCGAAGTGGAACAAGCCCGTTTTTCATTTTCGGGCCAAGATTTTAATTCTGAAAAAGCGGTGATTGTAGCCGAGCTTTACTTTAAAGAGGTCTGGCGTTTTGTGGCAGTGGGTCAAGGTTTCGATGGTGGCTTGGGTGAATTACTTAAACATTTTGGAGGCAAGGAAGCTACAGCTTAAATTGACCGCTGGCATAATAGAAACCCCGGCCATTAGGCCGGGGGAGTAGTTACTTCTTGCGAATAACATCACTTGTGGGTGCAGGAGGCTTGGTCGGCGGTGGGACAGGTGTGGGCGGTATGGCTGTGGGCGGCGGCGGCGGTAGGGTTGCAGGTGGCTTAGTTGGAACTGGTACTGGCGTGGGTGTTTTTACTACGGCGTAAGTGCGAACTACTACCACAGGCGTAGCATTAAGTTCTCGAATTTTTTTGCATTGAGCGTCAGCCTGATCTGGATTACCACCCACATCTATCGCTTTAGCCTTTTCACAAATCGGCAAGGCTTCATTATAGCGTTTATCGCTTACCAGAGCGGTCATATATTTAAGATAGGCATCGAAGAGAAGAGGCCCAACACCGCGAAAATTCTTATCGAGAGCGTAGAGGCTCTCCAAGGGCGGGAAAGCCGCCAACCAATTTTGCTGACTGGCAAAGATCGCACCCTCGCGGTAGAGCTTGATTTTGTCCAACACGGTTTGAGCATCCGTGTTATCTGGGCTAACCTTCAGGCAATTTTCCAACGTCACTTGAAGAGCGGAGGCATCGTCAGTGGTGGTGTCACCAGTGGTGGCGGTGGCTTGCTCAATCCCAGAGGTGCAGTAGGCGACACCTAAGCGGTCGGTGACCTCTTGAGGTTTATAGCCTCGTGCTGACAAATCCTCAAAAATTGAAATTGCCAGTTTCCAATCTTTAGCGGCTATGGCGGCTACTCCATTCTGGAAGAGTGCCGCATCCTTAGAGGTAGCCGAGGTAGCCGAGGTAGCCGAAGCGGTCGGTGAGTTAGTGGGACGATTATCAGGCGTGATAGTCGGTAGTAGAGAGGAGGTAGTTTCAGCCAAAGAAACCAGCGGAGTCGGGGTAGTCTTCTTAGTAGAGGTGCTACCTGCGGCGGTCACTACCGTTATTATCACCCCTGCCAAGACTACAAAGAGAGTTAACATCGCGAACGCCACTATCATAATACCCTTGCTGGTTAGACTGCCATCCGATCTGACCAATTGTGCCAGCCAACCGGTTCGTTTCCGAGGAGCAGAGGCGGTCGCTTTGGGACGGTCTGCCGGACGACCCACCGGACGGTTAGCTGGACGATCCAACAACTGCCCGTAGTCATCCATAAAAACCTCCGCACGGTTCGCCGGACGACCCGCCGAACGGTCCGCCGGAGTGAACTTGGTGTTAAGATCGTTAGTGTAGCTTGAGTTGATACTAATTTGGGGTATAGGAGCAATAACCTCTAAGTAGCGACGTAGTACGGTTGCCATTTCCGCCGCACTTTGGTAACGTTTAGCCGGGTCTTTGGCTAAGGCACGTTGGATTAAATTATCCAGATCAAGTGGTATTTCAGGATTGCGTTGTGATAGCGAAATTGGTACTTCGTTGATATGCTTGACGATAACAGCATAATGCGTATCTGCCTCAAAAGGAGGGTGACCGGAGAGCATTTCATAAAGTACCGCGCCTATCGCATAGACATCCGAACGGGCATCTACTTTTTCACCTTTGGCCTGCTCTGGCGAAATATAGTGCGGCGTACCGATCATAGTGCCATCATGGGTAAGTCCGTCCATGGTGGTATCTTTAGCGATACCGAAGTCCATCAGCTTAATTTCGTCGGAGGGAGTTACCATAATATTTTCGGGTTTGAGATCGCGATGAATAATCTGAGCCTGATGCGCTTCTTCAATTCCTGTCAACATCTGGACTGCCAGGCTTAGGCTCTCCTCTAGTGGTAACTTACCCCGTTGACTTATTACCTGACGTAAGGTTTTACCCTCCACTAGTTCAAAAATAATGAAATAGGTATTGTTCTCCACACCCCAATCGAGTACACTGACAATCAAAGGGGAGCGAAACGACTGAGCCGCCCGAATTTCACGCTGGAAGCGTTCGAGAAGAATCTTATTCCGGCTAAACTCAGGATGGAGTACTTTAACGGCAACATAGACTTTCGCCTCAAGGTCAAAAGCCTCATAAACGGTGGCCGAACCACCGGAACCTAATACTCTAACTATTCTGTATCTGTCTTTTAAGGTTGTACTTATCATCAAAACCCTCGGTTCGGATGCCTAAAGTGCTTTCTAGGTCTAAGGTTAATTAATTCTAAATATCCCAAACTTTTCGGCGGGCCGTGTGTAACGAGCAATTCGCTACCAAACCTAGTCTATAATATCATACAAGTCAGGTTTAAATCTAGTCATACCCGACTGTTGTTTACCTCTGACCATTATGAATTTTTAAGGCTCTTGATTTCACCAATATTAGTGCTACAATGGATTAACAGACCTTTGTGGCACTGTTCGGATCTATTTTAGTCAGAACCTAAGTTACGACCTTCTATTAAATTTGGCGTTTGGATTCAATTTGGATTCAATAAGGAAGGAAGGTACAAAATGGGCAATCAGATTAACACCACTAATAGTGTGGATTTGGAAAAGATCATCCGCATCTATTGTTCATGGCTACCTCAAAGTATGGCCCCTGTCATGTATCAAGAAGTCATGGCAAGGCACTTATCTTCGCAGGAATTGGCTCTTCTTTTTGGCTTTTCAGTAGAGCAATGCAATACGCTGCTAGAGGGAGGAGAAGTAGAGTTTGCCTCGCCTGAAGATGTTCCTATCGCTTCGCCTTACGCCATCTTAACAGGCAATTCTTTGAATTAGAATAACCGGAAGGCCAGCCTGCATAAATGTCCACGTAACTTGGGTTGGTTGTCCGGTTATTGACTAAATTCATCTTTTAAAATGAATTGGGCTCGCGCCTTTCACGCCGCCTAACGCTGCCTCCTGAATCGCTTCGGACAAGGTGGGGTGAGCATGAACGATTTGGGAGAGTTCCTCGGCAGTAATCTGCTCCTTGACGGCTAGTACCAATTCGGCAATTAGATCAGTGGCATCTGGCCCCATAATATGAGCGGCTAGAATTTCGCCTTTATCCTCCGAGAGGAGTAGTTTTACAATCCCGCTGGTCTCATCTATCGTAACGGCCCGACCCAAAGCAGAGAAGGGGAATTTGCTAACTTTGTAACGCACTCCGGTAGCCTTCAACTCTTGCTCGGTAGGGCCAACGCTGGCAAGTTCAGGATTGGTGTAGATACAATTGGGAATCGCCCGATAGTCCATTACCCGACTATGGCCCATAATATTTTCGACCGCCACTTCACCCTCCGCACTAGCAACGTGCGCCAACATGATCCGCTGCGTCACATCCCCAATCGCATAAAGATGCTCTACATTGGTCTCCATCCGCTCATTGCTAATTACCGCCCGACGATTAAAGTTGACCCCAATCTCGGCGAGGCCCAACCCCTCCGTATAGGGCGACCGTCCAACCGCCACCATCACCATTTGAGCAGTCGCTGTTTGTGGCCCCTTAGTTGTACTAAAGTGAACGGTTAGCTTTTCGCTTTGGCTGTGGGGGTCCAGACCGCGTGTGGCCTCCGTCCGCCGACTGATTGTGGGCTCGATAGCCTCCACCTTCGCGCCAGTATTGACCACTACCCCTAACTTTTTGAGGCTAACTTGGAAACGTTGCCGAATTTCATCATCTACCGGAAGCAGAATATTGGGCAAAGCTTCTAAAATGGTAACTTTCGTACCCAGCGGAGCCATAATTCCGGCCCACTCTACCCCAATGATCCCCCCGCCGATAATAATCAAACTTTGGGGAAGCTCTTTGAGCGAAAGAATCGTATTGCTATCTATCACCCCGTCAAGGTCAATCCCTGGAATAGGGAGACGACTGATGGCACTACCAGTGGCAAGAATGATATTGGAGGCTTCCAACTCCGTCAATTCGGGGCTGATCGATCCACTGGTGGTCTCAACCGAGACGCGGTTGGGCGAAAGTAACCTGCCTCTCCCCTTGTAGAGGTCAATTTTATAAGCTTTGAAAAGACCCTCCACTCCCGCGACCAATTGGTTGACAACGGCATCTTTGCGAGCCATTATCTTTTCAAGATTGGGCCGAATGGTCTCTGGGTGATCCACCTCGATACC
>Ga0194047_10000951_pt1 | contig 18449 bp, 13 predicted proteins | sample JunL225m_MetaG_2_FD_160070 | JGI IMG/M metagenome (GOLD analysis project Ga0194047, IMG submission 160070) | Anoxic zone freshwater microbial communities from boreal shield lake in IISD Experimental Lakes Area, Ontario, Canada - Jun2016-L221-5m | ecosystem: Environmental > Aquatic > Freshwater... | reverse complement strand
TTGTAAATTAAAAATAATTGATTTGAGTTGTAAGATATGTAATAAAACATTCACTCGGACCCAAACCAAACAAACACACGAATTAAAGTGTAAAGCAAAACTATCAGATATAGTCGAAAATAAAATACATCTTATTCATAATACAATAAATGACCTCAATATCATTACAAAGTGCGATATTTCTTCATTAATTACTCCTACCCATATCATTCAACAAACAATGGTAAATAATACCAATGTATGTGGTAATGTAACAAATATTACAAATCAAATAATTATCAATAACTTTGGGAGTGAAGATATTTCACATATCACAGATAAACAATATCTTAGATTCATTGGATTATGCAAAGGTTCCATCCCCAAACTTATCGAAGATACACATTTTAATTCCGAAGTTCCTCAAAATATCAATGTTTATAAATCCAACTTTAAAGATAAATTGGTAAAAGTTCTTGTAAATAATCGATGGAACATAGAAGATGAAAATATCGTTCTAAGAGAACTCTATATGAAAAAAGGAGAAATATTGGAAGAAAAGTTCGAAGAGTTAAAGTATTTATTGAGCGAAACATTGAAATCGCGATTTCAATGGTTTTTGGATAACCGAGAAGAAGAAGAAATGATGAATGAAATTATTGGATACATCAAAAAATTATTATATAATAAACGAGATATGATTGGTAGAACACTTTGAATCTATGATTGCAAGATAATATAATCACACAACCATTTTTGAATACATAAATATATTGTATTATATTATAAAATGGATGAAACGGGGCACCAACTGCAAGATATCGCAAATACATACTTTATGAATTATACACATTTTACAATAAGACCAAAACATAAACATCATGTAACCGGTGATGATGTTTATAGTTTAATGGGTAGTCCTTGTGAGATTTATCTTTCTGTTTCTCCGGGAGAGTACATTTATATTGATAATTTGGAAAAATGTGGTATCCATTCTGGAAGTGATGTAATAGAACGAATAAAATCTTTCGGAAAATTCATTGGTGTAAAAAGTATATTATTATATGATGCCGCTGGGGTAAAATCAAATACTTGTGATTTTATAGCCCTTGCACCATTTAGTTTATACACGAAAGGTAAAACATGGTATCAATTACACGGGTTTAATTATAAAAATGACCCGAATGGCGAGATTGATTATTATGCTGGAAGTAAAGATATACCATTTCGTTATTTTTTAGATAGACGAGAATTATCAAATTTTAAAATATTATTCCCGGATATTTTTACAAATGACAAATCAATTGGTGAAGTAATAAAAGAGTTGCAAAAAAAATATTTACATACAAAATATATCCACCGCCTCTCGCGAGAGCAGTGTAAAGTTCTTGAACATATAACACTATCACTTTATACTGATGTATTACCAGAAGAGACAATGATATATAATATACAATATCCAAATTCTCGTTCCAAATCCAATTCTCGTTCCAAATCCAAATCCAAATCCAAATCCAAATCCAAATCCAAATCCAATTCCAATTCCAAAACAAATACATGGAGAAGTATTACGAGAAAGACTTTAAAAAAATCACTAAAATAAATGATTTGTAAATGATGATACTGAAAAAAAAAATAACAATGAATAATTTTTAATAAAACAATAAGAAAAGGTGGTTAATGGTTTCTGTAAATAAACGCATTGATTTCTTTTTTTCTTATTGGATAGATGCTTGGTGTTTACTGTATATTCTTTATGATTATAACAACGATAAATACATCAAATGCGGATATAATCCAAAATTCGCACTACTTTTTGCAATTTCTATAAACATTATCGAACTTACATCAATGATTTACTTTATGAATTCATTCTATCACATTATGATATACATTATCATAATAGGATTGGGAAAAGGGATACCATTAACATATCTTAGGAATACCAAGATATGTTACCGAGATATATATACAACCCTTTTTCTATCAACCATATACATTTTATGGATGTATTGGAATGGCGTGTCAGTATCGGATTATATCACACAAGCATATGAAAATGTAAAAAACAACAATCCGGTTGGACCTGTAACCAAATACTTTATGTTCGACTTCTGGAAACACGACTGGCATATGCAGTGATACCAGTGCTTCCACGGAAGCTATTTTTATTATTTAGATAAGGGTGATTGTAAGTATAAGCGAGAGGTCGTTTATCATGTGTAAGAAATTGATAATTCATAAAAGTCAATGTATTTGAAGCATATATACTACTAAAATAGTTTGCTCGATTTCCAAATGAACTTGTTCCGTGTGAATACATAATAATACAAGAGATTAAAACTGAAATTGTGATATTAATATATGCTTGTAATGCGTAGAGTAAAACTATAATCTCCCCCATTCATATTCATTTCATAACCATATTGGTCTAAAAGTCGTATATGCAATCGTCGTATATCAACTGGGCCGTAGAATGTCCGAGCCAGATTATCTATATTAACACCTGCATTGGATATAGTTATTTTGGAAAATGTAGTTGGACTAAATGTAGAATCAAATCCATCCGCAATTGAAAAAGTATTTTGTGGATTGTAATTTTTATTGTAATCGTCTATATCTAAGAAAAAATAAATACTACTATTCAACAAATCTCTATTTATAAACATACTTTCTGCTTGTAAATATCCATAGATATTCAATTCGGAAGTCATTGTATCAAAATACTTTTGCAAATACAAATCGTTTGTAAGTGATGGGTTCTCAGGTGGTATTGGATGCATGGTTGTCGTGAAATAGGCAAGAAAATTATAATAAGGATTTCCATAATATGTTTTACAAGAATGTATGTTTATTGTATAGGTGCAACATTTGAACCCCAGTACCCATCCGAGATTACGATTTACAACATTTCCATTAATAAAGTCATTGACTGTAAAATCAATAATGAAATAACAATCTGCTTTATAAAATGGATTGTTTATTAATTCCGTGGGGTCGGAAGGATTAATAATGAATTCGTCGTACACCCCGCCACCTAATTCTGTAATTTTATTTACACCTGGATTGGAAGGGTCATCTATAAGCTGCGTTAAATATCCATCTAACCAGAATGAATATGCACGAAATGTAAACTTGTTGGATATATTATTATACTCGCAAACCAAAAACTGTAATCCATTGCTTGATGATTGAAAGTAATTGTTAAAGAAGTCTATAATTTTGGATGCCGTATATAATCCACTATCCAACTTTATGGATACTGCAATACTTCCTATATTATTAGGTGGATTTTGGACTACTATCGTTATAACATTGGAACCATTTTCCTCACTAATATTGTAAAATACCGTATTACAAGAAAAGGTAATAAGTTCATATGAAGCAACTTTTGGTAAATGAACAGGTAAATCGACTACAAAATTAGTGGAAGGTGTAGTTTCGTAATCAGGACGAAACAATGTATTAATCGTAAAATCTGAAAATGTCAGGCGATTTGAAAACGGATTAAGTTTACCACTTCCGAAAAGTGTGGGTTCGACATACAAAACATTCTGTAGATTTTTATCTTGCGATGAACTATACGGGGCACCACCTTCCCGATTATTATAACGATGGTTATTATCAAGTGTTTGTTTCATAATATATATTCGTATATATTTTTTACCTTCTTTATCACATGACAACATCAATATGGTTTATCCGTGAATAAATTATAAAATATGGGAAAGACAAGACATATCTTATCTTCCACACGAACCGCACGATTTCGTATTCTGTAAATTTTGAAACATATCAAACCGAGGAGGTTTCGTTGCAACGGGTTGTTGTGGTGGGGGCGTGCGTAATACAGGCGCATTAACCTGATTGGCGTTTTGATGCAATGTCATTGGTATAGTTGCTCGTCTATTTCTCATAATTAATATATACACTCTTTTTATTTTGAAGATATACTCTAAATACGATACAATGAGTTGTTCGAGTTGTTTACGAATAATCCCCGATACCCCTTCGAATATATGCCCTGATAATAACTGCGTAATAGATAAAACTCCATTTATTGTATCTACTAAAACACCAATTCGATGTTGGGGGTGTGCGATGGGTATCGGATACAATGTAAATACATTAAATCCATACAAGCCTCAGTATATTGTAAAACCAACATCACTATACATGGATGACAAATCTTCATTAGTTGTATACAAAAATCCATTACCCTTGTTTTTTAATGTCAATTGGAATCAATCGAGCGACCGCCCTATACCACATATACAAATTACAAATATACAAAGAAACACATCTTCGTTACTTGGAACCAGAACAGGGTCTAAACCGGGTGCAATGTCTCCAGGTGGAGTGGGGGTAGATATAAAACACAACTCTTTTTATCGATATAATTTACGAATAAGAGGAGCTGTATTGAAGACAAATAAATGTTGTGGAAAATGAACACCATATTACGAGTTATATTTATACACATTTTTAAAGAATAAAGTGAACTGAATAAACAATATTTGTATATATCAATACATATATACAAATGGCAGATATTTCAGAATTAATTAATATTATACATCGCCTCGAAGAAAGGATAACTGTATTGGAAACAACTGTATTTGATTTGAAACAACCTAAGAAAATATCATCCAAATCATTCGGTTTTATCCCACACGATGATTATGAAACATATATAGCTAAATTGAGTGCTAAATATAGTAATATAGATGAGATATTAAAAATACACGAAAATATGGATGGGGTAAGAACGAAGAAAAATAAGATAAATTGTCTCCAGAAACTGATATGTAATATGCTGTGTAGCGATTGTGGTGAAAAAATGCAACTGATACCCATTCGGTTTTCAGCAAATCAGCTTTATAACTTCACTTCTGAACACGGGAATACAGATGAATTACAATGGCGTGTATTACAAATACCCCATTTTATAAATCACATTAAGATAATCATAACAAATATTCTAAAAGAGGTCCGTAAATGGAGCGAATTGTCTACAAGTATCAAATATTCAACTGAGTTTAGAGATTGTATTTTTATATCCATATCGGAAATACTTGGATTAGTATACAATGATGAAGATTTTGAGAAAATTATAAAATATGTAATAAAAAAATTTCACTGAAAATGCATTTTGGTATTAGGCCTTGACCGCATTTTAGCCACCATTGCATTATGTATATTTATTCTACGAAGTGTCGTCATCTTGTCCTGATTTGCATCAATACCTAATACAGTCCCGTTATTTTCTGTTGGATTATCGGGAGTTATTGTAGTAGGTGTCACACGCATATTAAACCCCGATTGTGATTTATATAGAGTATTATTTACTGGATACGGTTTTACATAACCTGGCATACGCGAATTGTTTTCTATTTTCTTAGAATTTGTATTTGCAACAACTGGTTGTGATTGCGTATATTTTGATGTACCGGGTTTATTTGTATAAGATGGATGTATTTTTGGAGTAATAGGTTGTATTAATTGGTTTGTTAACCTGTTCATAATATCATCATAAGTAATACCAACCCTTTTTACAGGTTGTATAACTTTTTCTTCTTGATAATCATCTTCTTGATAATCATCTTCTTGATATTCATCGAATGTGTTTATTTTGTTCATATAATTTATTAAAATAATTTAATGGAAGAAGCTAACGCATGGGATAAGAACGAACTAATACATTTGTTGTTAGTTCCACCAACAACAAAGGATTTGCTTATGCGTTTACGCACACTTATAGATATAAACGAAATTTCGAAAAAACATTTCATAAACCCTGAAACAACTGTAGTTAAGCGTAATGTTCAGAAATATTTAAGGGGACCTTAACCAGATATAACTGGTTTTTATAATATTATATTATAAATGGGAATTGTTGATTATTTTAAACAAGTTGGGAAAGACCCCTATATAAGTGTTATCTTCATAATATTTGTTATAAAAGTGATTTTTATATTATCAACTATAACCATACTTGTATTGAAAAAAGTAGACCCAAAGAATGCAGTCGTGGAAAAATTAACTGTTATTCAAGATAAAACACATAATGCATTTTCTTTAATAGTGGCAGCTCTTATGATTTACCTATTTGACCCACGAAAAACCAGAGAGACAAAAATAGATATGGAAACGAAATTAGTTTTATTCCTTTATGGATGGATTGTGATATTGGATATACTAAAAAATTATTTACAAAACAAATAACAAAAAAGGGTTTACACCCTCTTTTGTTTTTTTGTTTTTTTGTTTTTTGCTTTTTGTTTTTTATGTTTTGTATTTTATTCAATATCAAATACAATGCAGTTATGTAATATATACACTAAACGCGACCAATCTATACTATTAATGGATTGTGAACACAATTTTTCAAAAGTTTATCTTTATATGAAGGGTGATTGGGGTAAACGATATGGGTAGATTTAACAGCGGGTGGAGAACTGGTTTCTCTAATACTGTAATGTATATCATCGGAATTCAATACACTGTCCGAATAGTTTTCTGTATATATGTTTTCATAATCAACCTTAACATCGTGTTCATTCGTTGGGTAAATCAAATCTAATTCTTCCCTTTCTAACATTTCCATATTATACAAATCTTCATCTGTATATATACAATCGTCATCGCATTCGTCAACCAACACTTCCATAATTTCTTCATAATCCGTTTCAGTCAACATAAATTCTTCATTGATGCCCATTTCATATTCATCATACAATGTTTCATCCATGCTAACACCATTCCATGAAGCAACTGGAAATTGTCCTTGGTAGTGAGGGGGTGGAGAACAACATTCTTGTCTATATAACATAGGTGGGTTAGTTGATAACATTGGTGCAATTGGGAAGGAATACACTGGAAGCATTGGAGCCATTTGGATGTGATTTGTGAGAGGACTCGTATAATAATATGGTTGAGGGTGAACGACTCCAAGAGGATAACCGGAATAACCACTTGTATAAGGACAAGGGTAGGGAGGTGGAGGTGGAATTGATTGAATTGTAGGAGCAGGTGTTTTTTCGACAACGGAATCATCATCTGAACTTTCACAATCACACCAATTACGGCGTGATTTAAAGGACTTTACCGAATGACCAGTTGTAAATGTTACAGTTGGTTTAGGAGAGCTGTGTGGCATAGGTGTGGTCTCAGCAGGTTTTGTTTCATCAGTTAGATTAATTCTCATTTTTGGTTCACCAGTTGCAGAACGATGTGTGTTTTTCAAAACAATCCAGTACCAAGGGGTGTCATATATAATTTTAGCTTGTTTTGTTTCATCATTTAACAATTTTTTAAAATTTTCTACAAATTCACCATCATACCAATATTGAAAGTGAATAAACACCCTATTCACCTTTTCATCAATATTCACAATATCCACCCGTTCAACCTTACCTAAAGGAACCACAGTTTCTACGACATGTGTAATCCTTTCTTTCGTGATGTTCGCAAACACACGAGGAATGAAAACTGAAGTAATTTCGTTTGCGCTTGAGTACTTGTTCATCTTGCTTTTATCGGGGTAATCTACAACTAATTAGAAATGTTGAATCGAGTTCATTTTTTTATTTTTATAGTAAAAATATGAAAAACTAAAATATTGTTATTCTACAAATTGGAATATGGATTACAACATAAATCATTATACGAAAGAAGAACTGGAGTCTATGTTAAATCTCGAACCTGATTACAATCCATCGAGTATAAAGTTGAAGTATGCTGTGCTTGAAAATTTAATCCAAAATAAAGATAATATAACGCCCAACATCAAACACAAAATAATTTCTTTTTTAAAGGAAGCGAAAGCCCAACTGGAAAAGGAGTCAGGATTTCCCGAGAAGCCCCATAAAATAGAAGTAAGAACTCCACACGATGTAATTAAGAGAGAATTGCAACCTTATATTAATTCCTTTCCGGACAATACACAAATGGGTGTGCTGAACCCATTGGAAAGACGAACATTTATGAAAATCGTCAACATAGACACTAAATTCAGAGATAATTATGATACATCGTCATCGTGTGATTTTAGTTTTGATTTACCCGTCCGTTTCTCTAATGTTGTATCTATGGATTTATCATCAGTTGAATTTCCGTCTCGTTATTATTTAACATCATTACCGGGTAATAATTATTATTATTTTACCCTGGAAATTGAATATGTAATAAAGTATGTATGCATACCAAGTGAAATACACAATTTCTCCGACTTAATCGATTATCTAAATTCATATTTTAAATTATTAGGGACGACTGAACCTATATTTGCAAATATTACATTCTCTTTTACAGTTACCAATCCAGTAATACAAGCTGGTATAGTAACTATATCGAATGGCGTAGGTGGGGCACCATTTAGTATTAATTTTTCATCCTTACCCCAAGATAACCGCCCATTATCAAGTAATTTAGGATGGTTGCTTGGATTTAGACACGCTATTTACCAAGATTCTAATTCATATACTTCTGAAACGCTTGCAAATGATGTGAGCGACCGATATCTTTTCTTAGTTGTAGATGAATTTTGTAATAACAAATCCGATATTTTTTATTCATGTTTTACAACATCTTTGTTAAACAAAAATATCCTTGGGAGAATTATTTTACGCCAAGATAATACGATTCAATTGGTTTTTGAACCCAGACAATATTTTGGCCCAATTGACATAACAAAACTTCATATTCAATTATTAGATGAATATGGAAATGTAGTAAAATTTCAGAATATAGATTATTCTTTTTGTCTTAGATTAAATACGATTTATAACATATAGTACATATAACACATAAAAACAATATACATTATTCACATATAGAATGAATTATAAATATTTTATATTATGCTTGAGTCTGTTATACAATGCCAATTCATACCATATGGCAATTCCCAAACACAAACCAAGGTCGCCTATTATTTACACTAAGAAATTTCCACTAAGTAAAAAATATTATACAGAATATATTCAACGCATTAACCATACAAACACTTCCAATGTTCAGGAATATTCTATATGGACAAAGGAATACTATTACAATAGTAATTTGGATGTAGAGGAAGAGAAGAATAAACAGGAGGAAAATCAAGATGCATTCGCAAATAATATTATCGATTTGTTGGATTCGTTTGGCAAATGGATTCAAGTTCCACCCGATGATTTACAAATAAATTTTCCTTCAAAAGAAGTTGATGATGATTTAGAAATTAAGTCTCTCCCAAAAAATTTTATGGGAGATGTCTCCAAAAGAAAAGCAAAGATGCAATCTAATAAAAAAATAAAGGATGTATATCTTCGGTCTCAATCTTCACGCTCCCATATGAGTTCTGAAAATTTCAAGGTATCGACAAACTCTCAGATAAAATTTAAGGATATCGGTGGGTACCAAGAAATCAAGAATGAATTGTTACAAACATTTGATATTTTGACCAACTATTCAAAATACAAGGGATACAATGTACGCATTCCAAAAGGACTTATTCTTGAAGGTCCACCTGGAAATGGTAAAACTATGTTAGCAAAGGGCGTTTCAGGTGAAACGAATATTCCTTGTATTGTTGTAAGTGGTTCTGAATTTCAAGAAAAATATATAGGCGTTGGTTCTGCAAAAGTGAGAGAACTATTTGATTTAGCAAAACACAACAAACCCTGTATTATTTTTATTGATGAAATAGATGCAATTGGTCGTGCTCGTTCGACAGACGGAGAATCATCTTCCGGAGAAAGAGATAGCACACTTAATGAATTACTCATCGCAATGGATGGTTTCAACACAGAAAGTGAAATTTTTGTAATGGGTGCAACAAATCGAGTGGATTTATTAGATGATGCATTGATTCGTCCAGGAAGAATTGATAAAAAAATTTATGTAGGCAATCCAGATAAAATTACACGAAAACATGTAATTGATATTCACATACAAGGAAAACCATATGACAAGTCGGTAAACATAGATGAAATTGTAGATATCACAGAAGGACTTTCTTGTGCAGAAATTGAGAATTTGCTAAACGAAGCAATGTTATTTGCTCTAAGAGCAAATCGTGAAAGTATCAGTAAAACTGATATTGATATTACATATAATAAAATATTGACGGGTTGGCAATCATCGGAACATGAATTTTCTAATACAACTATCCATCAAATATGTATTCACGAGATAGGTCATGTAATTATGAGTTTGCATTCAAAAGAACATCCAAGGTTTAGAAAAGTAAGCTTAAATTTGAATTCCCCAACTACACCCGGATTTACTTTATTTGAAAAATCAAGCGACCTTAAGACAATGAATGAACTAAGAGAACACATAATGATTTTACTTGCTGGAAGAATTGCGGAAGAGATGTTTTATGGAAACGCATCCGTCAGCACAGGAGCTGTGAATGATTTTAACGAAGCATTGAAGGTTGCGACCACAATGGTAACATCATACGGTGCAGATACAAATTATATATATTCTTCACAAAGTAATAAATATTCCGAAAAGGTGGATGACGAAGTAAACGATATCATTAAAAATGCATATACCACCGCACGAGAAGTAATGAAATCATCATACGAAATTATCCAATATATTTCATTCATTCTCCACAATGACATTATGTTAACTTATAACGATGTAATCGAACACATTAAAAAAATTGACCCTGATTATTTGAATCATATTGGTAATCATATGAATATGTAAGTGTTACTTGTAATTCATAGAATCATCACATTTCTTTGTAAATTTTTAAATACACACATTGAGTGTATTTAAAAATGAATTAATTAAACACAGATTCGTTAATTGTATTATCATATATAGTGAGTAATGAAGATTGCAGATTTTAGAATGACCGAGTGTATTAGGAATTATATTCCGATTGTCTTAGAATTGATAGACATATCTAAAATATATGAACTTCCAAATGCATATCCAGATGAATTTAACGAATTCTGTATTTCAAATGGATTGAAACCACCATCAATAACTACTGGAAATGGTAAAGCATTATCTGTGATGCTATCACACAAAGAATATTATTGGAATAGAACAACTTGTGATGCATTTGTAGAAAAATTTAATATACCAACAAAGGATAGTATCCAATTATTTAATAAACATAATCAATGGGGAATCCAAACCAATAGTGGAATAGAAAGGGGGAGATTGTATATACTTTATCCTTATTGTTTATCTAATAAGCATAAAATGAGAAAAAATTTCAAATTCGATGGAACCGATGCAGAAAAAAACGACGAGATTGACAAAATCAAATCAACAATCAATAATGACTACATAGTACCCGATAACTCTTTATGGCAACTGGGACACAAAAATCCGGGTTCAAATGACAACACAACCAACAATTTAGTTTTACAACCTCCGATTCAAGGTAGATACAGAGATAATTATATCTTTATCGATACATTGACGAAATTTCCAATGCCACATAAATTAAGTAATATGATTGACAAAAAAGAAGTAGAGTTTACACCGGAACAGATTATAGCGTATAAAGAAATATTTGATAAATTATTTACATCTATCTAAACTATTACTACCCCATTTTATTATTATTTTGAGTGTGATTGAAAGCATTGTGAGAAACAGTTAAATATTTTTAAATAAGATTTATTTTTTTTAGGTATTCAGGGTGGACCCATTTTCATTCCGGTTATCGTATATTGTCTTCCAGGACTTGCCAAATTGGTAAATCTATATCCAGTTGTACTGTTTATATATCCCAATGAAATCCAACCATCAATAATTAATGTTGTTTGAGCAGGACCCACTAAAATATAATTTTCAAGTGTTGTTCCTATTAGACATACATATCCACCACCTATGAGAAATTTATATATCCAACCATCGGTCATATCTCGTATAATTATTTCTCCTGAAAATGGATAATTTGAATAGTCGTTTAGTGCATATGTTCGGGTTTCTGTTTGGTTTGAATTATCTATAATGTACCCTGAACCTATAGTTGTCAGGGATGGAATAAGAACACCTGGATTATCTACATCAATACCACTTGTTACTTTCCATAAAGTATCTCCATAAGTATTATTGTAAGTTCCAAACATATAATTTTGAGAAGTAGCATTACTAATTCCGTAAGCTTGACAAGTGTTGGTATGTATATAATTTGGAAATGTAGTTCCACCATCAGATGAATTCAAATTCCAAACATATGTGGAAGCATAACCAGGGTCAGTAATAAATTGAATATTTGAACCATTTAACCCCTTTAATTGCACACCGGAATTTAAGCTAATTAGCGATGAACTATTAGAACCTGTATTAACAAGTGAATAACCGTTTGTAATAAGATTAGATGTAAGAATAGAACTAAACGCTCCAGTAGGTCCAGTATATCCAGTAGGACCTGCAGTTCCAGTGTATCCAGTAGGTCCAGTGTATCCAGTAGGTCCATAAACACCGAATGTAGTATGAATATGTGAATATGTAGAAGCAGATTGGAAATATATCTCAGCTTCATGACTATTTGAATTTTTATTTCTGGAAGTAATTACAATTTGAAGTTCTGTATAAGATGATATATCTATTGGGTTTTGAATATATAAATTTAATGAATAAATTTGCAATGTTGCGCTGTCGTATAAATAAACAATATCTGAACCATTTGGAACTAAATTAGTATAAGTACCATTATTTTTACCAAGTAAATAATATCGTAACCCAATAAAATTCTCATCATGTTTCGATTGAGCTTTTGCATATAAATTCATTTCCATAATACCTGGTGGAAGTATATTGGTATTTTGTCCGGGGTTAATAGAAGATTTCATAATACCGAATTGAACAATTGATGTATCAATTGTATTACTATTGACTGTTGTAAAAGTAATTGTTTGTTGAGGTAGTGTTAAGTCGGGTGCCAATGATAATAAACTAACATTTGAATTTCCGGGAGTGGGTGCATAACTTATAGATGTGGGTGCTTGCGTGAGTTGTCCAGTAATATTATAAATATCTGTAGGTGTTAACGGTGTTAATGTCGGATTTGTACTATTTGTGTAATTCATATATAATGTTAAACCACCTGAAGTACTTACTCCAGGTAATCCTTGAGGACCAGTTGCACCTGTATTTGTAGCAGTACCTGGAATACCTTGAGGTCCTGTGTAACCTGTGAAACCAGTAGGGCCTGTATATCCAGTGAAACCAGTATAACCCGTGAAACCAGTAGCACCCTTTTCTCCAGTATAGCCAGTATATCCAGTAGCACCCTTTTCTCCAGTATAGCCAGTATAGCCAGTATATCCAGTAGCACCCTTTTCTCCAGTATATCCAGTATAACCGGTGAAACCAGTATATCCAGTATATCCAGTATAACCAGTATAACCAGTGTATCCAGTATATCCAGTATATCCAGTATAACCAGTGTATCCAGTATAACCAGTGTATCCAGTGTATCCAGTATAACCAGTATAACCAGTGTATCCAGTGAAACCAGTATATCCAGTATATCCAGTATATCCAGTATATCCAGTGTATCCAGTGTATCCAGTATATCCAGTATATCCAGTGTATCCAGTGTATCCAGTATAACCAGTGAAACCCCTTTCTCCAGTATATCCAGTATATCCAGTATAACCAGTATAACCAGTGAAACCCCTTTCTCCAGTATATCCAGTATATCCAGTATAACCAGTATAACCAGTGTATCCAGTATATCCAGTATAACCCGTGTATCCAGTGAAACCAGTGTATCCAGTATAACCAGTAGCACCCTTTTCTCCAGTATAACCAGTAGCACCCTTTTCTCCAGTATATCCAGTATAACCGGTGAAACCAGTATATCCAGTATAACCGGTGAAACCAGTATATCCAGTATATCCAGTATAACCAGTATATCCAGTATAACCAGTGTATCCAGTATAACCAGTGTATCCAGTATATCCAGTGAAACCAGTGTATCCAGTATAACCAGTAGCACCCTTTTCTCCGGTATATCCAGTGAAACCAGTATATCCAGTATATCCAGTGTATCCAGTGAATCCTATATCACCCTTTTCTCCAGTATATCCAGTATATCCAGTATAACCAGTGTATCCAGTGTATCCAGTATATCCAGTATAACCAGTGTATCCAGTGTATCCAGTGTATCCAGTGTATCCAGTATAACCTGTATAACCAGTGTATCCAGTTGCACCTGTGTTTGTAGCAGTTCCCGGAATACCTTGAGGACCAGTATATCCAGTATATCCTGTAGGTCCTGTTGCACCCGTATTTGCAGCACCTCCTGGAGTACCTTGAGGTCCAGTATATCCAGTATAGCCAGTGGGTCCAGTTGCACCTGTGTTTGTAGCAGTTCCTGGAATACCTTGAGGTCCAGTATATCCAGTATATCCAGTAGGACCAGTATAACCAGTATATCCAGTATATCCAGTGTATCCGGTCACACCAGTATAACCAGTGAAACCCCTTTCTCCAGTATATCCAGTATATCCAGTGTATCCGGTCACACCAGTATATCCAGTATAACCAGTGTATCCTGTATATCCAGTATAACCCCTTTCTCCAGTATATCCAGTATAACCAGTGTATCCTGTATATCCAGTGTATCCTGTATATCCAGTGAAACCCCTTTCTCCAGTATATCCAGTATATCCAGTATAACCAGTGTATCCAGTGAAACCAGTGTATCCAGTGAAACCAGTGTATCCAGTGAAACCAGTATATCCAGTATAACCTGTGTATCCAGTGTATCCAGTGAAACCGGTATATCCAGTGAAACCGGTATATCCAGTAGCACCTCTTTCACCGGTATATCCAGTAGCACCTCTTTCACCAGTGTATCCAGTAGCACCTCTTTCTCCAGTGTATCCTGTATATCCAGTGAAACCCCTTTCTCCAGTATATCCAGTAGCACCTCTTTCTCCAGTATAACCAGTAAAACCAGTATAACCAGTAAAACCAGTGTGTCCGGTGTATCCAGTAGCACCTCTTTCACCAGTGTATCCAGTAAAACCAGTGTATCCAGTATATCCAGTGTGTCCGGTGTATCCAGTAGCACCTCTTTCACCAGTGTATCCAGTAAAACCAGTATATCCAGTATAACCTGTGTATCCAGTATATCCAGTGAAACCAGTATAACCAGTGAAACCAGTATATCCAGTGTATCCAGTGTATCCAGTATATCCAGTATATCCAGTATACCCGGTGTAACCAGTTGAACCCGTATTTGTAGCAGTTCCTGGAATACCTTGAGGTCCAGTATAACCAGTATAACCTGTAGGGCCAGTATAACCTGTAGGACCAGTGTTTCCAATTGATGCAATTAACGACCAGTCCGTAGAAGTAATATTATCCGGTAAAATATTTGTAGTAGCTCGTATTTGATTTGAAGTTGTAGCATAAAAGAATCCCTTTGTATCAAAAGTCATACCAGACCAATTAGAAACACCAACCGCATAATTATAATTTGACACTGCCCCTGAAATATCATATTGTCTAATAGTGTGATTATTATCTGCAAGGTAAAACTGATTATTGTAAAAAATAATTGATGCAGCACCCGTATTATTTGTGATAAACGACGGGTTTATTAGATTTCCAGAATTATCGAATTTGAATACTGTATTTTCAGTCCATGTTGTAATATAAAAGTTCCCTTCAGCGTCTGTTGTTATATCTGCAGTATTAGTAAAATAACTACTACTAATAAATATATTAGACACACCTGTAGTGGGATTTACTTTATAAACATTTCCAGCACCTCCATTATGGTTACAAACAACATACAAGAAATCATTGTAAACGGTTATACCTAATGTGGAACTCTGCGGTAATGTAAATTCAGTAATATAATTTCCATTTATGTCAAACTGGTATACGAAATAATTATATGTAGTGACATACAAAAATCCATTGTAATAAACTATATCTGCAAAATTTACGGCATAATAATCGGGTGTAATTTTATTAATGTTTCCATTGGAAAGATTTATTCTAATAACATTTGCAGGTAATCCGGAACCGCCTAAATTGGTAGCATATAAATATCCATCGTTATAAATAAGTGAAGGCATTGTATTTCCAAATAAACCACTTGTTATGTATGAATTCATAGGACCAGACTGTGATGTAGAAACATACGAGCTACCTTGATAAGTTATTACATCATATGGATAATATGTGGATGAAACATCCCATAACCCCTTATAAGTAAATCCCTGTCCAGTATTGCCGGTAGGTCCAGTCATACCTGTAGGTCCAGTCATACCTGTAGGTCCGGTATAACCAGTATATCCAGTATAACCAGTGTATCCTGTTGCACCTGTGTTTGTAGCAGTGCCTGCAATACCTTGGGGACCAGTGTGTCCAGTAAATCCAGTAGGACCTATAGAACCAGTCATACCAGTATAACCGGTATATCCAGTCATACCAGTATAACCAGTATATCCAGTCGCACCGGTGTTTGTGGCAGTGCCTGCAATACCTTGGGGGCCAGTATATCCAGTAAATCCAGTAGGACCTATAGAACCAGTCATACCTGTATGACCAGACATACCTGTATGACCAGTATATCCGGTATATCCGGTAGCACCTGTGTTTGTGGCAGTGCCTGCAATACCTTGGGGGCCAGTGTGTCCGGTGTATCCAGTAGGACCAGTATATCCTGTAGAACCTGTAGCACCAGTGTTTGTAGCAGTACCTGGAATACCTTGTGGGCCAGTATAACCAGTGTATCCAGTAGGTCCTGTATATCCTGTAAAACCGGTATATCCTGTAAAACCAGTATAACCTGTAAAACCAGTATAACCAGTAGCACCAGAATAAGTAGCACTACCTGGAATACCTTGGGGGCCAGTAGGGCCAGTGTATCCAGTCGCACCAGAATAAGTAGCACTACCCGGAATACCTTGGGGGCCAGTAGGACCAGTAGAACCAATTGATGCAAATAAAGACCAATAATTGGTATCAATGGGCAGAGCATTTTTAGTAACACTGATTTCAACTGAAATACCATTATATGGAATATAAAAGTATCCATCTGTGTCAAAAGTCATTCCAGGTGATAAAGTGTCGCTATAACCAACAGCATAATTAGATGTTATCAAAATACCATTAATATTATAGCGACTAACCTGTTTATTAATATCAGTGAGATAAAAGCAATTATCATAGAATATTAAGTTTCCTGTACCAGTTGGACTTGATATAAAATATTGGTTTTTCAGACCTCCCAAATTATCGAATTGGATTACATAATTTTGATTAATTGATGAAATATAAAAATTTCCAACTGTATCTGTTGTTATATATGCAACATTCGTATAATATTGGTGTGTAACATTATCAATAAATATAGTAGAATCACCTGTATTAGGATTTACTTTGTAAACATTTCCTACACCCCCATTGTTATGACAAACAACATACAAGAAATCATTGTAAACAGTTATACCCAATGCACCATTTTCAGGTAATGTTATTGTGTTAACAAGAGTACCATTTGTAATGTCAAACTGATATACACTATTATTATACCCGGTGACATACAAAAACCCGTTATAATAAACCATATATGCGAAATTTTGTCCACTTCCGTAATAGTCTTGTGTAAGTTTCACAGAAGTTCCATTGGAAAGATTTACCTTAACAATATTTCGCGGTCGCTCATCAAAGACACCCCCTCCAAAATTAGAGACATACAAATACCCATCTTTATAAACTATCGATGATAATGCGGGTTCAAATAAAATACTCGACAAATAATTAACATATGGATTACTTTGTAAAGTAGAAACATAAGAACTACCTTTGTAAGTTATTACATCATATGGATAATATGTAGTTGAAACATTCCATTCACCAAGATAAGTAAAACCCTGACCAGTAGGACCCGTAGGGCCGGTATAACCTGTGTATCCAGTATAACCCGTATAACCAGTGTATCCAGTGTATCCAGTGTATCCAGTATAACCAGTGTATCCTGTATAACCAGTGAAACCAGTGTATCCAGTATATCCAGTATATCCAGTATATCCAGTATAACCAGTGTATCCTGTATAACCAGTGAAACCAGTGTATCCAGTATATCCAGTATATCCAGTGAAACCAGTATAACCAGTGTATCCAGTATAACCAGTGTATCCAGTATAACCAGTGTATCCAGTTGCACCCTTTTCTCCTGTGTATCCAGTGAAACCAGTGAAACCAGTATATCCAGTGAAACCAGTATATCCAGTGAAACCAGTGAAACCAGTGAAACCAGTTGCACCCTTTTCTCCTGTGTATCCAGTGAAACCAGTTGCACCCTTTTCTCCTGTGTATCCAGTATAACCAGTGAAACCAGTGAAACCAGTGAAACCAGTATAACCAGTGAATCCAGTTGCACCCTTTTCTCCTGTGTATCCAGTATAACCAGTGAAACCAGTATATCCAGTGAATCCAGTTGCACCCTTTTCTCCTGTGTATCCAGTATAACCAGTGAA
>Ga0194047_10000950_pt1 | contig 18453 bp, 15 predicted proteins | sample JunL225m_MetaG_2_FD_160070 | JGI IMG/M metagenome (GOLD analysis project Ga0194047, IMG submission 160070) | Anoxic zone freshwater microbial communities from boreal shield lake in IISD Experimental Lakes Area, Ontario, Canada - Jun2016-L221-5m | ecosystem: Environmental > Aquatic > Freshwater... | reverse complement strand
AAAAATTGATCAAAGTGGTTGCAGCGCTCCCAAGGCTTGCACTACTGGACTTACTTGCCCAACTCTCAGACAAACTTGCCCTGCCTGTTCACTGACAGTTGATCCAAATGGGGGAACTGTTGAAGTTGCGCCACATTGAGATATTGCAAAATAATATTTTTTCAAAAATCATTTCAAAAAATCAAGGAGCAATCTTTGATTTTTTTGTTTGGCTGTTTTTCTAATTAATTGCGGCTCTTTGTCAAAACGTGTGGTGGTTTTTGTCATTGCGAGCGTAGCGAAGTCGAAGAATCTGAGTTTTAGCACTAAAAGGAGTAAATACGGGCTCAAATCCCTGCCTACCGGCAGGCAGGCTTCGACTTCGCATCATTGCTATCGCAATTCTGCTTCGCTCAGGATGACAACAACATTAGTCATAGGGTGGAACAACCAAATACCGCTTTATTGAAATAAAAATTAAACTTATCCACCACCCTGTTTAGTATAGAGCCTTAATTGTTTGCTTGTTTGCCTGTTTAAATGTTTAAATGATGATATGCTCATATGAATATATTTCCATACTTAAATGCTTAAATGCCTTCAACTCCCTTTACAGTCAGGCGCTTTAAAGCTAAAATAAGCTAATCAAAATTGATAAGCTTAATTAAATTAGTTTGAATTTTGTTTATGCGAAAGATTAAATATCTAGATGGTCTGCGCGGGTTGGCAGCATTGCAAGTCGTTTTTCACCACTTTGTTCTGGCTTTTTACCCAGCTCTTTTTTCAGGTACTGACATTCCAACTCATCTGCCAAATGGTGTGGAGGTTTTTGCTTCAGGTTCTTTTTTGAATTTGTTTTGGGATGGCAATTTTGCAGTTTGCATTTTTTTTGTTTTGAGTGGTTTTGTTTTGAGTCACAAATTTTTCGTTAAAAAAGAAAATGAGATTGTCACAGCTAGTGCTGTCAAAAGATATTTCAGACTTGCTTTGCCGGTGGCTTTTTCAGTTTTTTTTGCCTATGTTTTCATGAAATTTTCACTTCTTTATAATTTGCCGGCTGGTGAAATTTCCGGTTCTGGTTGGTTTGCAAGTCTTTGGGATTTCAAACCTGATTTTTTGGATTCGCTTAATCAAGGTTTCATCGGTGCATTCTTTTATGGCATTTTTGATTACAATAAACTTTTGTGGACAATCGCTTGTGAATTTCTTGGTTCGTTTTTGGTTTTCAGTTTCTTGGCAATTTTTGGAAAATCAAAAAGCCGGCATTTGGCCTATATTTTCTTGATAGTAGCATTTTTTCAAACCTACTACCTGGCTTTCATTTTGGGAGTACTACTCAGTGATTTGATGGCTAATGAAAAAAAGATGTTGGAAAAATTTGACAAGAAAAAAATTTGGCGAACGACTTTGCTTTTGGTGGGACTTGCATTTGCTTCTTTCCCAATTGGTCGGGATCCAAAGGGAACGATGTATGCCTTTGCAAATTTCTCTTGGCTGGGAACTGAACCACCAGTTTTTTATCACATCGTGGGCGCTTTCTTTTTGATGGTGGTACTGCTTGAATCAAAAAGATTACAGAAGTTTTTTGCCAACAAATTATTTCTTTTCTTGGGAAAAATTTCATTTACTATGTATTTGCTGCACTTTACGATTATGGGTTCACTTTCAAGTTATATTTTTCTGAAATTATTGCCAATCGTTTCTTATCATGGGGCTGTGGCCTGGTCCTTTCTGACTTCCTTGCCGGTCATTTTTCTTGTTTCCTATGCGGCATATATTTTTGTTGACAAAAAGGCAGTCAGTTTTTCGCACTTTGTGTATGAGAAACTCTTCAAAAGGTACTGACAGTTGTGATTTAATTTGTTGGCATAGAACCTATTACAGCCGCAAAATTGCTGATTTTTCAATTTTTAACACCCTTTGGGGTGTTTTTAAATATTACCAATTTAGAAATTCTTTGCTTTTCTAGTAGGCTAATTAAAAGGATTTAATCGAGAAACACTTGATATTTTCTAGCTATTTTTAACAAAAAGTGAAATATATGTATTTTAGGCTTGTAGTATTTGTCGATAGGAAGCAGTTTGAAAACTTCTTGTCATTTTTTCTTTGTCAATTTCATAAAACAATCAAAAAACATCATCATGAAAAAAGCTCTTTTTTCCAAGATTCTCTTGGCTGCTGCTATTCTTGGCTTTTCAGCAGCGCCGGCGATGGCAAAAAATCAAGGACCTAGCCTTGTTGTGACAAATAACATTGTCGCAACAGGATCCACAAGCATCAAAACGTCTGGCGCTCCTGCCAGCGTAACTGTAAAGGGGCTCTCATGGGTACCGGTATCGCTTACTGTTCAAGGTAGTCTTGGTGTTGCTGGCTCTCAGGTGAGCAGCAATACGAATGTTTTCCCTGGAGGTTATAATGCGAATAACCAGGGATCAGCAATCGCAGGCGCACTGGGAACTGGCTCTGGAAAAGTCAGTGCTTCTTCCGGCGTGAATTCTGTGATCATTGTATCTTCTCAGAATCGCTGAGAAGAGCATATTTTCTTATAGAGGGGTGTGAAAACCTCTCTATAAGTAACTAAAACAAAAAGAAACAAATGAAAAAATTAGCCTTGCTTTTCGTGGTAACCCTGGCAGCATCTCCGGCATTTGCCGGTGATACTAATGTAGGGGTAGGGGTAAATACCAGTTCTACAGCTCTTGCTTCGGCAAATCCTGTAACTAATGTCATTCCAGTAACCAACGTTACTTCCGTGACAAATTCAGACGCAGGAGCAGCCGCAATTAATGGTAATGTAACGGGTACACTAACCAACACCAATAAGATTATTGGTGCTACTGGTGGAGCTGGTGGAGCAGCTAATGCTAACTCTAGTTCTAGCGGAAACACGCTACAATACACGGCTGGAGATCAGACAAATACTCAAGGTCAAAAGCAACAACAGCAGCAAGCTAACGTTCAGGATGCAAATACCAATGCTGCTGCTAACAACGCTGGTCAGAACGCCAGTCAGTCCATAACTCAGAACTTTCAAGCGTCAAGAGTCTTGCCTAATTTGCCTGGCTTGGCATATGCTCAACAAAGAGATGTGCAGCTGTATGGTCAGCAGGGCGGGACGGCAAACATTGCTGGAATGAATCTGCAGGCGAAGTTAAGGTTCAGACCTGCAAAAAGAGAAGTAATAGTATCCGATGATGTCAGAATAATTTTTGTAAGCTCTCCTGCCTTGGAAAAATACAAATATTCCAAGAAACAGGAAAAAGGCAACAGAATAGATTTCTGGCAGTATATTCCTGCCGACAGAGATGTTTTAGCATCAGCCACAGTTTCACCGGCAAAATCTGGAGAAAATGTTGATTTGAATTCTGAACTATTTGCCCTGCAGAACTATCTGGATGCTAATTATGATGGCTTGATAGCAGTATCAACAAATGAACTGCTAGCAACGACTTACGGCAATAAGTCAAAAGGAAGTTCAGGAGCAATTTCACCTAGTGCAGCATTGGCAGCAACAACCAATTTAGTTTTTGGTGGAGGCGCATCGGGTGGATCAAATAATGCTGAAATATGGGCGGAGGGAAGAATTGGAGCAACATTCTTCATTGTCGATTTATCAAACTTAGCACCTCCTGTCACTTTAGCAGCACCACCTGCACCAGCACACGTACGTGTACCATCCTCAAGGCCTGAGATCAACAAATTTCAGCCAACTAAGCAAAACAGGATGTAAGTCATCCCTAAACTCAGTAACGTTACTGAGGGAGCCCCCAAAAAGGTAACCTCAGTAATTATTTTCGCCAAATATTGCGAAATCCAGCCAATCGCTGTCACCCTGATTCCAAAATGGAATGCAGGGATTTTTTTTGCTCAGACTTCAATTGTTCGCAGCCATCACCCAACTTCTTTTTTCGCACAAGGTATCTATTTTAAAAGGTATTAATGAGAATTATGCAATAACTCCAGGTTTTATGCAATGAAAATGAAATAAACACTTTTACTGTTTGTAATACCAAAGACTTGAAATAAGACTTTATTTCATTTTGCACTGTGTTTATCGGTCTTGGAAAGAGTGAATCAATTAAGGTTTTAATAAATATAATAACTCGTAAGGTATCGGTTTTGACGATTATTCGGTGGGATAAAAATTGATTTTCATTTTTCGGTAGTGGTTTTGGTCGCTTCATTATCTAGCAAAGTGAGTGAAATGAAAGTAATCTTTCATTTCGCAGCGAGCGACGCAGCAAAAGGGTCGGTGCCTACGAGGCTTGACACGTCGCTCACGAGTGGCATGTCTTGCCTCGTGAGCCTGAAGGGTACAGGGCTTGCCCTGGGGTATTAATACCCTGTTATTGCTGATTGTGGAGAGGTTTTTATTTGCAATGCGAAAAGACAAAGCAATAAGCATTCCGGTTTAATCCTATATAAAATTATGACTAATCTGCCAGAAAAAGAAATAGAAAAGCAAGAAAATGTTTCTTCAAAAAAGGTAGCAAGAAAAAAATACATTCTCGGTTTGATGATTGTCATCGCCCTGTCTTTCGCAGTTTATGAAAACAGAAAAGCTGCCTATGCGGCAATGGATAATCTCAAGTTGATTCCCCGGCCAGAGTGTTTCACGGAGTTGTATTTCAATGATCACATTAATTTGCCAAAACAATTGTCGCCGGGTGAAAAAATTTCTTTTTCTTTTGTGATTCACAATCTCGAAGGGGCAAGCAAGGATTATCCCTATGTTGTTTACTTCAAATCGAAAGATGGACAGTTCAAAAATATTGAGGAAAAAACAGTCACACTTGCAGATGGCGAAGTCAGAGCAATCGATGAGTCCTATGTTTCAGAATCATTAGAAAATCAAGGAGGGATTTACATCAAGCTAAAAGACCAGCAACAAGAAATCCATTTTTTATTAAATAATAATTAAATCTATGAACGCTACAATTTTAAACAAGAGAGTATCGGTCGTTATACCCGCACTGAACGAGGAAAAAGCAATTGAAGCTGTGATTAAACAAATCCCAGTTGGCAGGCTCAGAACTTTGGGCTATGAAACTGAAATTGTCGTTGTGGACAACAATTCAACTGACAAAACCGGGGAAATTGCTCGGCAACATGGAGCCACTGTTGTTTTTCAGCCAATGCGTGGCTACGGAAATGCCTACAAAGCTGGGTTTGATGGGGCAACGGGAGACATCATTGTGACTGGTGATGCCGATATGACCTATCCATTTGATGCAATGCCAGAGTTGCTCAAAAAGCTTGAAAATGAAGACATTGATTTTTTGAATACTGACCGCTTAACTAATCTCAATCCGCAGGCGATGACGATCACACATGTTTTTGGAAACTGGCTGTTGAGTTTAGCAACCAAGCTTCTTTTTGGATGGCCATTCAAAGACTCTCAATCAGGAATGTGGATTTTCAAGCGCGAAATTTGGCAGCAACTGGACGTGCAATCAGATGGGATGCCTTTTTCTCAAGAACTCAAAATTGAAGCATATGTCAAAGGATTCAAATGTGACGAAGTCCCGATTGAATATCGAGTCCGAATTGGAGAGGTTAAGCTTTCCACGATTGATGATGGTGTGAAAAATATACTTCAACTTTTCAAAAAAAGAATGTCTATAAAAGGACGTAATTTTGATTCGGTTACTGATGCAATTGAGGCTTAAAAATAATGCTTGAAAAATCCAAAAAAATTGCTCTAGTCTATGATGCAGTTTTTCCCTTCATTAAAGGTGGAGCTGAAAAAAGATTTCATGAGATTGGAAAAAGACTTGCAAAAGATGGACATGATGTCCATCTTTATGGCATGAAATCATGGGATGGACCGAATGTGATGAACCACGAAGGAATGACCTTGCATGGAATTTGCATGAACCATCCCTTGTACACCAAATCTGGAAAGCGATCAATTTCTCAGGCAATTATTTTTGGATTTGCTTCTTTTAAGCTTTGGCGTGAGCCTTTCGACGTTGTTGATTGTTGTGGATTTCCATATTTCTCACTTTTTCCCTTGCGAATCATCACCTGGCTAAGAAGAAAAAAATTATATTCAACCTGGCATGAGGTCTGGGGTTTAGATTATTGGAAACAATATCTTGGAAAATTTGGCTTTCTTGGTTATTATGTGGAAAAAATAGCGGTACTGATGCCAAATTGTATTATTTCTGTTTCAGATAGCACTACTGAATCAATCACAAATAAACTTGGGCGGAAAAAAGGCATAGTGCAAATTGCTAATGGGTTGGACGTTGATAAGATAATAAATATTCAACCAGCAGCTGAAAGTTCCGATGTCATTTTTGTTGGAAGATTGCTGTCACACAAAAATGTTGATATTCTTATTAAGGCTATAGCATTAGTTAGGCATGAATTCAAAGGAATCTCCTTGGCTATTTTGGGTGATGGGCCGGAAAAGAAGAATCTGGAAAAACTTGTTGAGAAATTGAAGCTGACAGAAAATGTAAAAATTTTTGGTTTTGTTGAAAAAGATGAAGACGTATATTCGCATATGCACGCTTCAAAAGTTTTTGTGCTTCCTTCTGCACGTGAAGGTTTCGGGATGGTTGTCTTGGAGGCGAATGCATGTGGATTGCCGGTAATTACAATTACGCATCCGCAGAATACTGCAAAATCATTAATTATTAAAGATGAAAATGGAAGTCTTTGCCAGCTTGATGCAACATCAATTGCTCAAAGAATTTCTTTTGAAATAAAAAATCGAAAAAATTCATCTTTCTACCAGGGTTTTATTGATCATTATGATTGGAAGCGGATTGTGCCAAAATTGTGTTCAGTATATTTATTGTAAAAAAGTATAAATTAAATTGAGTGTTATCTATGTCAAAAATATCTTTTATAATAATTGCATATAATGAGGAACACGCAATCGGGCGTTGTTTAGAGGCTATTCTTGCTCAGGATGGACTTGAGGATTTTGAGATAGTGGTTGTTAATGATGGCTCAAAAGATAAAACTGCACGTGTTGTTGAGGGATTTGTGAAAAATTACCCAAACATTTTTTTGCATAGCTTGAATTCAAATCAAGGCCGAGGAGCTGCTCGTGCAAAGGGAATTGAAAATGCAGCAGGGGAGTATGTTGCATTTATTGATGCGGATATAGTGCTTCCGACTCACTGGCTTTCAATTTGTCTTTCTTTTATGGAAAAGTATGATGCAGTTGGTGGCATTGCCGTGCCAGATGGCGATGTTAATTATTTATATACCTTGCTAGATTTAAAGCCAAAGATAGTGAATCCCACAACAATTGTTTCAGGTTCTAATGGTCTTTATAAAAAAGCTATTTTTGAAGCAACCTCGTTTGAAAAAAAACTTCGAGAGGGCGAGGATTCAGTTTTTAATAAAGCAATGCTCGCAAGCGACTTTAAAATAAAATTGATAAAATCACTAATTGTGGAGCACCGAGAATCAAGAAAACTCGCATCTTCACTGAAATGGCTTTATGAGATTGGAAAGGGTGCTACTCGTCAACTCAAACAGTTTAGGGAAATTAGACTTCCTGATATTGCATATTTTGTTTTAATTTTTATTCTTTTAAGCTCTCTTTATTTAGCAATTATTTTTAAAATGGGTATTTTTTTATTATCCCCATTGTTGTTTATTTTTCTAGTAGGTGTTGTCCATATTAGGCAAAAATTTTATTTCGAACTACGTCGTCCTTTACGGTATTTAGTAAGTTTTTTTGTATATTGGTTATTGCTTTTATATTATTTTGTCGGACGTACTGTTGGCTGGTTTATGCTAACACCAAAAATACCTCAGAAAAAGAAAGTTATGGTTTGTTTTGATTTTGAAGGAAAATTCGGAATGCCTTATGATGAGGATTATGACCTTATCGGCACAACTCACTCATTGCTTAATGTTTTAGAAAAATATAGAGTCAAGGCCGTTTTTTTTGTGGTAGGAAAGTTTATTGAAGAAAATCCAGCTTTAGTTAAAGAAATTGCAAATCGAGGTCATGAAATTGGAATTCATGGTTATGCTCATGAGCATTTGGAGAAGTTTTCTGAAGTTCAGCTCAATCAATTCAGTGAAAATCTTTATCGTGTTGAGGATTTATTAGAAAAATTAATTGGAAAACGTCCAAGTGGATTTCGCGCTCCATACCTCATGTCACCAGTGTTTTATTCTCTAGAGGTTTACAATCTTCTGGCAAAGCATGGTTACTTATGGGTGAGTAATCGGGAAATTCGTTATCCAGATGAATTATTTCGACCAGACAGAATAGCTATCAGGAGTATCTGGGGTAAAAATAATTGGTTCTTGAGGGTTACGCTGGTGCTTTTGAATTTGAAAATGGTACTCACTGAATCAGTGACAAACAAGAAAGGAATTGCAAAGATTGTGGCGAACATAAGGTGGCTCAATAACGGAGCTGATTCTTTCAAGCGTGATACTCTCATTGAAGTGCCAGTTTATTCTCCTTTGGATTGCGACTTGTTCGGCTTGCCCAGGCCAAGTGAGGAAACGCCGATAGACTTCATTCAATACGCAATCGAGGTTCTCACGGATGGAATAAGAAGAAAAGGGGAGTTGCATGTTGTGACTTTTCATGATTGGATTTCTGGAACTGGAAACAGATTGCAAGTTTTGGATAAAGTTTTGAAAGTATTTTCAGAAAATAACGATGTTAAGTTTGTTTCATCAATAGACAAATAATTTTATGCTGATTACATTTATATCTACGGAAATTCCATCTCTAAAAAAGGGAGCGCCAGTTCGTATCTATAATCTCATCAAGCAGGCAATTGCATCTGGTGCAACTGTTGATTTGATTACCCTCGTGCAGGATGAGGAAGATGCAAAAAAGTTAAAAAATGAACTTGGATTAAATAATGTTATTCCCGTCATTGAAGAAAAGATCTCTTTCGCGACATACTTTTTTGGGGTTGTCTTTAGACGTGTTCCACCTTATTTTTCAGATTATCGCCTTTCTGATTTGTCTGATGTTGTTTTGTCCTATACTAAAAAAAGCAAGCCTGACATAATTCAGCTTGAACTCCTCCATTCATATTATGCCATTGCCCCAGTCATTCCAGAGCTAAAGGATATGGGAATTAGCATTATTCTTGATGAGCACAATGTTGAATTCAATGCATTTGTAGGGGCAGTAGAAACTTTTTCATGGCTAAAGCGCTTGATTGGTCTGCATATTGCTCCGGGGATATTAGCGGTTGAAACGGAGGCGGTTCGGGCAGCTGATTGTGTTTTTTTCTGCTCTGAAGAAGATAAATCTTTTTTTTCAAAGTTAATTCCTAGTGAAAAATGTGTTGTAATTCCGAACGGGGTTGACTGTCGGTTGTTTCTTGCGAAACCACTTATTTCTAATCATAAAATTATTTTTACAGGTGGCATGTATTATCCTCCGAATGATGATGCGCTTAAATTTTATTTTCATGAGATTCATACCTTAATAAAAAATAAAGTTCCTGATGTTACAATAACATTGCTTGGCGGCGAACCTAGCGCATGGCTAAAAAAACTTTCAAAAAATGATTCAAGTATTTTGATTCCAGGCCTCGTGTCAGATGTGCGAGAATATATCCAAAGCAGTCGGGTTTGCATTTCCCCTATGCGAAAAGGTTCTGGCACTAGTTTAAAAATTTTGGAATATATGGGGAGCGGCAAGCCAATTGTTTCCACGAAGGTTGGTGTGCGGGGGATTTCGTGCGGTAATTATAAGGATATTATTATCGCTAATGAACCAAAGGCTTTTGCTGGTGCGGTTGTCGACTCATTAAGGAATGATCATCTTGCGAAAAAACTTGGTGAAAATGCTAGAAAAACTGCTGAAGAATTTTATGATTGGAAAATTATTGGAAAGAAATTGTTTGAAGTTTATAATTTAATATTAACAGAAAAGCCGTGAAAAAAGATATATTCTTGTCTCAAATTAGTAGTTTGCAATTTTTTGCACTTATCTTTTTAAATGTGCTAATGATTTTGCACATTCCAATTGCCAGCGATCTCGCTGGATTTTTATATCTACTCATTTTGCCAGGAATAATCTTGTCGCAGTTGATTGATGTTAAAGTTAAAGATTTTTGGTCATGGATTATTCATGTTGTTGCGTTAAGTTGCGTCTTTGTTTTATTTGCCGGTTTGTTTGCAAATAGTATTGTTCCATTGTTGGGGAATTCACAGCCACTTGGATTTTTTCCAGTTTTAACAATTTTTGATTCGTTGCTGATTTGCATGATTGCCTTTAATTTTCTTTTTAGAAAAAAACAAATTAGTCTTTCGGGGATTTCCCTAGAAATTTTTAGGGGCTTGAAACATCATTTGCCACTAATCTTGTTTCCGATTGTTGCTGTGATGGGAGCGGTAGTTTTGAATAATGGCGGAAAGAATTATTTCACGCTTGCTCTTGTTGCCGTGATTGCTATATTTGTCATCGCTATCTATATTATCAAGCGAGAAGTTTCTGAAAGTTTTTTGCAAAGCAGTCTATATTTTATAGGGTTTGCTCTTCTTTTAATGACATCCATGCGCAGCTGGCACATTGCTGGATATGATATTCACCAAGAATTCCAGGTTTTTCAGTTCACAAAAAATGACTTATTTTGGACAATGACTCATTTGCAAGACGCGTATAATGCTTGTCTGAGCATAACTATTTTGCCAACGATAATTGCTCAATTCGTTCATTTGGCTGATGAATACATTTATAAGTTGCTCTATCAAGCTATTTTTGCAATTTTTCCGGTCATAATCTATCAATTAATACGGTACTTTAGTAATAGAAAAACAGCTTTTCTTTCAGCCTTTTTTGTCATAACTCAGGCATGGTTTTTCTCTGGAATGCCAACCCTCAATCGTCAAGAGTTTGGAATGATGTTTTTTTCCTTGCTGCTGCTGGCTCTTTTCAGTAAAACAATTCAGAAAAAGACGAAGAATATCCTGCTGGTGCTTTATGGTTTGGCAATGGTTATGTCACACTATTCGACGACATATATTGCGGCTGCGCTTTTTTTGTTGGCATATTTAATAAATAGTGGAATTTTGTTTTATTTTAATTTCCGTAAGAGTTCATTATCAAAAGCTTATCCCACTAGGGCCATATCTTTGCCTTTTATTTTGATGCTTATTATTTTTGTATTTATTTGGAATTCTTTGATAACAAATACTTCTGAGAACTTTGAAAAATTTATAGATCAGTCTTCATTAAATATTGGACAGATTTTCACTAGAGATATTTTCGTTAATTCATTAAATAAGCTTCTTTATCAAAATCCTTCAAGTATTGATATGCCGACTTATTTGAGCGAGAATTCGAAGAATTTTCAAAAAGACTTTCCAGATTTACAATATTACAGTGAACAAACTTTGCAAGCATATCAAGCTCAATCCTCCAGTTTTCAAGAAATGACAGCCAATTTCGGAGTCAGTATTAGTTTATTTGGGGCTTATATATTTAAAGTTGTAAAACTTTTGGTTAATAACATCTTTATTATGGTTGGTGTGTTTATTATGCTTTTCCATTTGATTAAAAGGAAGCTTTTGTGTAATGAGATTATTGCACTTTCCTTTTCTGGCTTTGCTTTATTGACCTTAATCTTGATAGTTCCTGAAGCATTGAAAGAATACAATCTTGAAAGACTTTATTTTCAATTATTGGTTATTTGGTCTTTCGCTGGTGTTTATGGCGGTAGCGTGCTTTTGCGTTATTTTGTTAATGTTCGAACCTCGTTCATATTATTGGCAATTATTTATTGCTTGCCGTTGCTTTTTTATTCAGGTCTTATTTTTAATCTTGTTGGTGGTCCGGCGTTGGTGGCTATGAACAATTTTGGAGAAGAATATGAAAAAAGTTATACGCATGAAGAGGAAGTGAAATCAGCGCAATGGTTGGGAGAAAATAGGGATAAATCTTTCATTTATACAAATGGAACGGGGAGGAACAAGCTTCAGGCTTTTACCAATATAAACAAGAAGAGTCTTTTTGTAGATATTTACCCAGGCATCATTAGTAAGGGGTCTTATGTGTATCTCGTCTATATGAATAGTATCGGGAAAAAAGCAACATTAGAGTTTAATGGTAATCAGTATGCCTACTATTATCCAATTGAATTTTTGGAACAGAACAAAAATAAGGTTTATTCTAATGGTATTTCCGAGATTTATAAATAAAATTTACTATGAATCAATCAGGAGAACAAACAATACTATACGTGCTTGATTATTACCCCCCATATATTGTTGGTGGGGCTGAAGTTAGCACTTCGCATATTGTTGATATTGCGTCGAAACAATATCGAACACTTGTTCTGACTGGAAAACTCCAGCCAGCGAAGTGGATTCGAAATGGTGCTACCATATATCCAGAAATGATTAATGTTAGAATAACTAATTCATCCCTCTTGAATAAATTGCAGTATTTGATAGGTGCAATTTATGCGCCAATTGTTAATTCTTTTTGTTTGTATAGAATTATAAGGGATGAAAATGTCGACTTGATTCACCTTGTTCCATCCTCATATCATACTATTCCACTGATAATAGTTGCTTTGCTTATGGGTAAATCAGTAGTTGTTGATGTAAGAAATTATTCCTTGCTTTGCCCTGTTAGCCGTACGGCAGGTAAATGTAGTAAGTATTTTGGAATTAAGTGCTCCGATTGTTTAATGGTGTCATACAAAATTGACTCAAAAATTTTAAAATTACTCAAACCGCTAGTAGTTATTTATGAACTGCTGTTATTTAATTTTTATGTGTTCTTGCTTCGCAGAATTGTAAGGAATGATAGTATGAGTATTTTCGTGGCAAATAGTGAGTATGTCCGCAAGGAATTGATTGCAGGCGGTTTTCCATCCGAGAGGATTAGGGTTATATATAACATCGCAGACCGCTATGAGAAGCTAAAAGAGAATAGATTAAATCGGATTATCTTCGCAGGTTCACTGGAAAAATCAAAAGGAGTATGGGATGCGATTAAAGGTTTTGAACTTAGGAGAAAAAAAGAATATACGCTTGAAATCGCTGGAGAAGGAAAGGAAAAAGATGACATCCTAGCCTATATTAAAAATAGAGGAATAAACAACATAGTTTTAATAGGTAAAATTTCTCATGAAAGTGTAATCGATTTGTATGCTACATCTAAAATAATTCTTGCTCCCTCGGTTTGGAATGAGCCTTTTGGTCGATTCATCTTGGAGGCAATTTCAACGAAAACGCCATTAATTACAACTAGAACTGGTGGAACCCCTGAAGGAATAATTAATATGAAAACTGGTATATTGGTTGAAGCAGGAAGACCAGATCAAATATGTGATGCCATTAATAATTTAACGGAGGATGAGGAATTGTATGCAAGAATACAGAGCAGTTTGGATAGTGAAAGAGAAAAGTATTCTGCTGAAAAAATTGGCAAAAAGCGGATGGAACTTTATAGTCAGCTATTAAAAAGGAATTAAATTATATGAAAATAAAATTGAAAGATTTTTTTGTATCAACCTGTCATTCTTTCTTGAGAAATACTTTGTTTCCTTTGCTACCTGATAAGCAGCTGGTCGCTGTGGAATATTTCATCGCGATGAAGAAAATGATTAACTTAAAAGAGCCTAAAACTTTTAATGAAAAATTATTGTGGCTGATGCTATATGGTGGCCTTGAAAAATATGCAAAATATGTGGATAAATATGAGGTAAGAGAATTTGTAAAAGAAACAATTGGCGAAGAGTATCTCATTCCCATGCTTGGTGTGTGGGACAATTTCAGGGATATCCCATTTGGTGACCTTCCGGAGAGATTTGTACTAAAAGAGACGCATGGATCTCATTATAATTATATTTGTAAAGATAAATCTTTGATAAACATGGAAAAATCGAGTCAGCAGTTTTCGCAATGGTTGTCTGAAAACTATTATGATAAATTTCGTGAAATTCAGTATAAAAATTGCAAGCCAAGAATCATTTGTGAGCAATATATGGAAGACGAAACAGGTGAGTTGATTGATTATAAATTCCACTGTTTTAGTGGGGAACCTCAATTAATTGAAATAATGACTGAAAGAGAAAAAAGCTTAAAGATTGATTTGCGAGATATTTTTTGGAAAAATGTGCCATTTTCTTTCATGGGCTACCTTTGTTCTGACAAAACATTAATAAAGCCAAAAAAATTAGACAAAATGATTGAAATAGCAAGACTTTTATCAAAAAACTTTCCCTATGTTAGAGTTGATTTGTACTCGATAAGTGATGAAGTATATTTTGGCGAGCTAACTTTTACGCCTGGAAATGGTTTGGATTATCGTTTCGATCCCCCAAGTATTGATGAAAAATTTGGAAATTTAATTGAATTATCTACCATGTAGTAAAAAATAATCAAAATGATTATTTTTTTAAATTTTCCATTGTAAATGAGTTAATTTTATTTTCAATATGTTTGGAAGGAAAATGAAGAAATATATTATAGTTGTTATTGTTTGACTAATCAGCCAGGCAAGTCCAATACCCCTCAGACCATGAGTTACGAATATTATACTCAGGATTAGAATACCCCCAGTGTTAATGGTGTTCATGAACAAAAATAACATATTATGTTTCCTGAGCTTTAAAAGAGCATCACCAATATAATTTATAGAAACAAAAATACTAGAAACTGAAAGAATGCGTAAAAAAACTATTCCTTCCGTTGAATAATTTTTCCCAAAAATTTGGAGTATCAGGCCACCAAAGAAAAAAAGTATCACTATAGCTGGCAATAAAATCAATAGGATAGTGGAAAGGGATTTTAGGGTTGCATTTTTCCAATCTGATTCATTTTGTGATCCTTCGGCAAGAAGTGATTGAGCGACTGAACTTGGCACCACATTAAGAAGATTTGCAATTGTATAGGACATGAAAAAGTATGCAGCTTGGGATGCTCCCAGATTGTTCAGAATTATAAGCGGAAGCATTGTGTTTGTAAAATTACTTGATAACCCTGCAATGTAATTAATAGAACCAAATCTAGTCATCTCTTTTATGTTGTCAATAGAAAGCACAGAGGCTGGGCGATATTTGAATTTTTTTACTAAAATGTATAAACCAAAAAAAACAGCTGCAATTATCGCTATTCCATTGGACAGAAAAATTCCAAAAGTTCCCAACCCAATAATCAAAAAGGGAAGTAATAATTTGAAAATAGAATAAATGCTATTCTTTATCAGAATGTATTTTGCTGATCTAAATGCGATTAAGATACTTTCAATAAGAAAATTTATTATAAATATTAGCACAACTATTATAAATAGGGCAGATGGATAAAATCCATGAATCAATTTACTTATGGGTGGTGATATTGTTTTAGCGAAAATTATATAAATCAATGCAATAATTAGTCCAATAATAGATGTTAGCAAAAAGCTGAGACTGATTGTGCTGTTTTTTTTATTTGATTTTGAAAGAAAACGGATTAGGATAGCATCAAATCCTAGCATGCTTAATGCTCCTACGAAGGTTGCTGACGAAATGAGCACGGTCGCAAAACCAATTTGGTCAGTGTTGTATTTACGAGCAACAATGATCCAAAACAAAAAACCAAAGGAAGAGACAATTGCGGTAGAGATCATTAGATATATTGAATTTCTGAATAAGCTGTCATTACAAAAATGAGCCCATAATCGTTGGAATGGTTTTTTTAGTGATTTCCAGTTATTGATAATATATTTGGTCATATTTTTATTCAAGCTTAGCATTACATAGTTACTTGATTTGTGGCATTAAACTTGTTTTTAGAGTAAAATAGAAAGTATGAAACACCTAAAACGTTATCACAATCGCATTGGTCACCACAAGTTCGGTTTCCCTCACAAGCATAATCCGAAAAAGAAACTTTTTCGTCGGATTGTTTTCATTGCAGGAATTCCTTTGCTTTTTGCGTTGGTTTTTTTGTTTATCAAAAATCAACCATCAAAGATGCTTTTGATTGACAACACTCAAGACCAAGAAAACACTCAGTTAGATAATATAGCATCAAACTTGCCAACCGGTCAAGAGAATGCTGATGTGATGGTTTCAGGTACTCAAAGCGACGCCAATGTTTTAGGAGCTTCATCTCAAAAGAAGGCTGCTCAGGTCCAAACGCAGACAAGTGTTCAGTCTGCACTAACCATAAATGGATATGGCATAGCAGCCGGGGGAGGCTTGATTTATCTTGGTCAAGGTGACTTGAATCGATATTTTGAATTACTAAAATCTCTGGGTGTGCAGTGGGTTCGTTGGGATGTTGATTGGAGTGTTGTTCAAAAAGACGGGCCTTCGATTTATGACTGGACTGGGGCTGATCGCGTTGCTCAAACTGCTCAGAAATATGGCCTAAACTCTTTGGGAATCATCACTTATACTCCAAAATGGGCAAGTGACAAATCATGCAAGTCGGATGTAAAATGTGCTCCAGCAGATCCAGGGCAATATGGAAAATTTGCTGGCGAGGTCGCTTTTCGCTACAAGGATTCGATCACGTATTTAGAAATTTGGAATGAACCAAACTATTTTCTGGCTTGGGGGGTGCGGCCAAATGCAGGCAAATACGCTGAACTTCTCAAGGCAGCTTACCCGGAAATAAAAAAGCTCAACCCAAGCGCTGTTGTTTTGAGTGGCGGTCTTGCTGCCACTAGCAATGAAAAAGATGGAAGCATTGGGCCACTTGCTTTCATGAAGACATTATATGCAGCAGGAGCAAATAAATATTTTGATGCCATAGCGCTTCATCCTTACACTTATCCAGCTTCGCCAAATTACAAGGCTTGGTGGACTCATTGGCAGGAAATTTCGCCAATTCGTAAACTTATGGTTGACAGTGGGGATGCTGAAAAAAAAATCTGGTTTACTGAGATTGGAGCTCCAACTGGCGGAGGTGGAAAAGCTTATGCTGCAAACCAAGTCAATGGTTTTAAGTATGGCTCGGACTTCATGAAAGAATCAGCCCAGAATGACATTCTGAAGGAGGCGTTGGTCATTTATCAGAAAAATAAAGATTGGATGGGTCCATTTTTCTGGTATTCATTGAAAGATGAGAGCGACAAAAAAGACACGCCTGAAAACTTCTTTGGTTTGCTGCGCTACGATGGCAGCAAAAAACCAGCCTATGATGTTTTCAAGAATGCTATTTTGAATAATAAATAATTTTTTTTATAATAAACTATATGAAAAAGAAAATATTGCAAGCGGCTACTTTCACTTTGTTTTTGCATAGTTTTGCTGGTTGGTTTTATATCGCTGAAAATGCGGTTTTTCATCCCGAGACTCTCGCTTGGGGATTGACTCACTTTGCCCCTTGGCCTCGTGAGGACACTTTCGGAATCTTTTGTTTCGCCATCTCAATCATCTCACTTTTCATTTTCATGCTACTCAGGGACGAAAAATAACCCCTTCTTCAAAATGTATCACCTCCCGTCGGCCGTAGAATTATGACACATTTGGATAAGCAAAAAATCTCCCAACTCAGTGTGTCATCTCCCGTCGGCCGTAGAATTATGACACATTGCTATTGTACTAGAATTATATAAAAAGTTTCCAATAAAAATATATGAATCTAGGTTTGCATTTGTTTTTGCATTTTTCTTTTTCCGTTCTGGCGGGCTTTTTTGTGTGGCGACTTTGGCGCAAACCAATGCCAGCTTTTTTTGGCGGTTTGTTGGGGGGAGTCTTGATTGATTTTGATCATTTCATTGACTATGCCATTGCTTTTGGGCTCAATTTCAAGTTGGCCTATTTCACCAACAGCTACTACAGCTTGAAAGATGGCAAATTTTTCTATCTCCTGCATGGTTGGGAATATGTCGCAATTTTTTTGCTGGTGGCTTTTTTGGTGAAAAAAAAGCTGGCAGCTAAGTCCTTTTTCTTGGCAGTGGCACTCGGGATGGGTTTTCATTTGATGGTGGACACGCTCATTAATGAGGGGATGCGGCCTGAGGGCTATTTAATCACATATAGAATCGTCAACAGATTTAACCTTGAAAAAATTGTGACTCCTCAGGACTATCAGCGCTATTTGCTCAAGAAGCGAGAAGTGAACTTTTCAAAATAAAAGGCAAGTTGTTGAAAAAAAACTGCCACCCAACAAAACAGCCCCTTTGCAAAAGTAAGGCTGTTTTTTTGTTGGATGTTTGCTGGGGATTCGCTGAAATAAACCAGCTTTTCGTCTGTATTAACTCACATAGCTAAAAAACAAAAGGGCAAAACCATTAAGAATATTTTTTAATGGTTGTTTCCTGGCTCTAATGTTCGGTGGAAATGGCTGACGCAAAATCAACTTGTTGTTTTTGGCTATTTTCTCGTTTTCTTTGTCAGGGTTTGATTTTGGCCGCCTAGCAGCCATTGTTTCGGTTCAAAAAAGAGAGCTCAAGTGAACCGTACCCTCTAAAGTAGACACGAAATAAAAAGCTAGCTAGCACATACTAAAAGATGATTTCTGTATTCAACGGGAGTCATCTTTTTGTGTTCCCATTGATACCTTTCATGATTGTAGTAT